>Ga0182746_1000354_pt1 | contig 69407 bp, 66 predicted proteins | sample eDN3rd30CBELigOP_FD_128881 | JGI IMG/M metagenome (GOLD analysis project Ga0182746, IMG submission 128881) | Enriched Organic Plus compost microbial communities from Emeryville, California, USA - eDNA 3rd pass 30_C BE-Lig OP (version 2) (version 2) ...
AAGAACACAAGCGCATTACGCGGTTTGAAACAATACTATGACTTTGTCGAAAACGAAGCTAAATCCAAGGAGATAGCAGAAAAATTAGAAGCTGTACAGCAGTAATAAAAAAATGCGTCATTGCGAGGAAGAATGGCGAAGCAATCTGCATTTTGACATCGTCAGATTGCTTCGTCGTTGTTCCTCCGTCTCGCAATGACGACGATGTTTACCCCTCCTCATATACCCAAGTACCCAACCTTTCCTGCAATATCCGCGATATCCTGTTGAAGTAACGTTTTTGCTTGTACCCCATCACCCATTGTATCCCCTGTACCGCATTGGTACAGAATATTTCATCGGCACTTTTCATAATCTCCGGATTGATCTCCGCTTCCACCACAGGTATACCTTCATGTGCGGCAATATCCATGACCACACGTCGCATTACCCCGTCTATACAGCCTTGATTGAGTGCCGGAGTATAAAGCACCTTGTCATAATAGACAAAAATATTCGAAGTCAGGGCTTCGCATAGATTTCCTTCCTGGTTGAGGATCAACACCTCATCGTAATTAAATTTCTTTTTATAAAGCCCTGCCATGACATACAGCAGTGCATTATTGGATTTTAAGTCCGAAAGATCACTGTAAGGCTTTTTATATTCCGTGTACAGATCCACGATGAGACCGACTTTTTTGTCCCGGCGTTCGTCCCCTACCTTATGTACCTGCAATACAAACGAAGGCTTGTTGGTCTCCGGTGTGTATAGCCCTTCCCCTTCCCTGTACACGATCAGGCGCACACGTACCTGCTGCCCGACCATATTGTTTTTACGAACCAACTCTTCCGTAGCACTTTTTACAAAATAGGTATCAAACTTATTATAATAATCCAGATGGATCTTTTGCATACTGCGTTGCAGCCTTTCGATATGAAAAGAAAGAAAACGTATTTCCCCATCCTTATACAACATCGTTTCAAAAATACCGTCCCCATAGCGAAAACTCCTGTTCCCTGCTGTCAGTATGAACGTATCCTCAGGCACGAGTGTACCGTTGTGATTGATATAGTGTATCGGCATAAAAATAATCCTATTTATCTAAATCTTTCCCTTGCGCATAAGATCTCCATTTCTCTAATGCTAAACGAAAATCTTCGGGAATTGGTACTTCAAAATACAAAATTTCTTTTGTCTTTGGATGCGCAAAGCCTAGTGATTTCGCATGGAGCGCCTGTCTAGGCAGCAATTGGAAACAATTATCCACAAATTGCTTGTATTTATTAAAGACCGTTCCTTTCAGAATACGGTCACCTCCATAGCTGGTATCGCCAAACAGGGGGTGTCCTATAGCTTTCAGATGGGCACGTATCTGATGGGTGCGCCCAGTCTCCAGCCTACATTCGATCAAGGTCACATAGCCCAACCTTTCCAATACCTCATAGTGTGTGACAGACCACTTGCCTTTTTCGGGATCATCATAGAGGCTCATGATTCTTCTATCCCTGGCATCCCTTCCGATGTATCCGGTTACTGTTCCATCTTCAGCAATATCTCCCCATACCAAAGCGACATAACGGCGCTGTATCGTATGTTCAAAAAACTGCTTGGCAAGATAGGTCATAGACCACTCGTTCTTAGCTATAATCAATAGTCCCGAAGTATCTTTGTCGATGCGATGCACCAGACCGGGACGCCCCGTATTGCCGGGCAAAGTAGGCAAAATATTGAGATGGTAGGTCAGCGCATTGACCAATGTACCTGTGTAATTGTTGTATCCCGGGTGCACGACCATACCCGCTTCCTTGTTGACCAATAGGACGTCGTCGTCTTCGTATATGATATCCAACGGAATATTTTCGGGATACACCTCGGTATCACGTGGCGGATCCGGCAGTACCATGGTAATAATGTCCAATGGCTTGACCTTGTAACTTGCCTTTATAGGTTGATCATTCACCCGAACAGTACCGGCATCTATGGCATGCTGTATACGATTGCGCGAGGTATTCTCGACCCTATTCATCAGAAATTTGTCTACTCGCAACAGGGCTTGACCTCTGTCCGCTACAATACGTATATGCTCGTACAGTTCCTGCTCATCCTGTTCCAGTAATTCTACATCTTCTGCCATAGCACAAAAGTAAATGAAATCCGACAAAAACCATTGTAAAAAAGATAGGGAATAGCTTTTAGATTCCTGCTGGCGGATCCGGTCAGAATGACGACGTTATTTATGGTTGGTCATGAAGAAAGTATATAATTACCATAAATTTTAAGGCGATTATATACTTTAGCAACCAGCCCGTCATTTCGACGAAGAATGAGGAGAACCGAGCAATGCGAGCTCATCGCAGATAAATCTATGGATGAATTGGATTAATGTACTATCTGGCCATAGATTTTACTTCGTAGAGCTCACTTCGTTCGGTTCTCTTCGTCGTACCTCCTCATCGAAATGACGACAAAGTTTGGTTAAAGAAATATATAATTACCAATTTTAATTGACTAATCCCGAATCAGCGATCGGTCCAGATGCACATATCCTCCATCCACATGTATAAGCTGCCCTGTAGTATGGCTCGATCTGTCAGAAAGCAAAAAGATGGCCATATCCGCGATTTCGTTGACGGTCGTCATCCGATTCCCTAATGGGATACGGTCATGGATTTTCCGTAATGTTTCTTCAGGATTGTCCAAAGTGCTTATCCAACGGTCATATTGTGGCGTTGCAGCTTCTGCGACAATGATAGCATTCACCCGAATATTAAATGGCAATAATTCCACCGCCCATTCCCTTGTCAATGCATTCCGCCCACCATTGGATGCTGCATACCCGGACGTATTTCCCTGTCCTGTCTCGGCCGTTTTGGAGGTGATATTCAGTATGGCACCCTTAGATACTTTCAATGCCCCCAAGGCATGGTGAGCCATCAAGTAATAATGAACAACATTATTATGCAAGGAGGCTAAAAAACCTTCATAGCTACCATTTTCCAGACCTACTCCATCGTTGACGCCCGCATTATTGACCAGTCCGTCTATACGATTGTATTTTTCCATAACAGCACGAACAACTTTCTCGCAAGCAGAGGGGTCAGAAAGCTCAGCTTCCAAAGCTAAAGCCTGTATGCCCAATGCCTCGACTTCCGCCCTGGCTTTTTCATTGTCAGCTTGTGTGCGCCCGACAATAACAGGAATAGCTCCCTCTTCGGCCAGAGCCAGCACAATCCCTTTGCCGATGCCCTTGGCACCACCGGTGACAATGACAACTTTATCTTTTAAATGTAAATCCATGTTGTGCGTATTTAGTAGTGAGATATAGTCCTTATTCCTTAATCCTTAATCCTTACTCCTTCATCCTTGATCTTTACTCCTTAATCTTTACTCCTTAATCTTTACTCCTTGCTCCTTAATCCTTACTCCTTGCTCCTTAATCCTTGCTCCTTGCCCTCAAATATTATAAACCCTAACCGCATTTCCACCAAAAAAAGCCTGCCGATCTTCCTCCGTAAATGAGCTCAGTCTACTGCCCATGATACGCATATTGTCTGCATAAGATGCCGACAGCAGACACACCGGCCAATCCGAACCGAACATAATTCTATCCTTACCGAATCGCGCTATGACATGATCTATATACCGCGCAAAATCCTCCAGTTGCCACTTCATCCAATCAGTTTCGGTCGCTAGTCCGGAGACCTTGCAGGCGACATTCGGAAAAGCCGCCAAATCGGCAATAAATCCCGCCCATTCATCAAATGCCTTCTGTTTGATATCCGGCTTCGCCATATGGTTGAGGATAAACTGTTGGTCGGGATTTGCCTTTGCACAAGCCAATGTACTTTCAAAATGACGTGGACGAATCAACAAGTCATAAGTATATCCGTATTTTGTCAAGGCTTTTATCCCTCGCTGTATAGCAGGACGCATCAAAAAGTCCGGATCTTCCTCTCCTTCTACGATATGGCGGAAGCCCTTGACAATCGGGTATTGGGAAAAGTGCCGTAAATGTTCCACCACTTGACCCGAAGCTAAATCGACCCAACCGACCACCGCCTTCACCATAGCATACACGGCAGACAAATCTACCAAAAACTGTGTCTCTTGATGGGATTGTTCTGCCTGCACAGCGATGACACCGTCTATATTATTTTCCTTGAGCAATGGGGCTAGATCCGTAGGCATAAAATCCCGTCGGATTACAGACATATCATCCGTGATCCAAGCGTCCCGCTCTACATTGTATATCCAGAAATGTTGATGGGAATCTATACGCATTGGAGAATTAAAAATTATGAATTATGAATTATGAATTAAAAAACCGACTATCCTTACTGATAACTGACTAATTGTTCAGTTTAATAAAGCCGCCATCAATTGGATAATCATTTCCTGTAATGAACCCGGCATCATCGCTGCATAAGAACAAGGCTAATTTAGCAATTTCTTCCGGCTTTGCCATACGGCCTATCGGCTGTGACTTAGCAAGTTTACCAAACATTTCCTGTTCTTGACCAGGGTAATTTTTGGCAATAAAGCCATCCACAAAAGGTGTATGTACCCGTGCCGGAGAGATACTGTTGCAACGGATATTGTCCGCTATATAATCCCTAGCTACGGACAGCGTCATGGCAAATATAGCCCCTTTACTCATGGAATAAGCAAAACGGTCGGTGATCCCTACCCATGCAGCGATGGAAGCAAGGTTTAGGATAGCACCACCTCCCTGTTTTTTCATCAAAGGAACGGTAGCATACAGCGCATTGTACACTCCTCTGACATTGACCTGGAATATCCGCTCAAAATCTTCAGCCGAACAGTTTTCCAGGTTGCCTACATGTGCTATCCCGCAAAACCATAATGTATGGCACTACCATGATGAAATTGAATTTATATTGATTTTGGAGGGGAAGGGAACCTTTTTTATCGGTGACTGCATCACCCCCTTTTCAGCAGGTGACTGTGTGCTGATCGGAAGCAATGTTCCCCATTATTGGTTGTTCGACGAGGAGTACCTCCTGCCTGAATCTGATACCAGGGCCAATGTCGTGGTAGCACATTTCCTAAGAGATTTTGTCGGACAGGTATTTTGGAGCCTGCCGGAACTTAGTCCTATACGTAGGCTCATAGAATATTCAAAAGACGGCATCATGTGCAGATGCTCGGACAAAAACCTGGAAAACTCATTCCTCCGTCTCATGGCGACCTCCGGGTTGGAGCGCATCCTTGCATTGTTGCACACCCTCCATATCTTTGACCAGCACCCCGACAAGGAAAAGCTGGTCAGCGCGGACTACAACATACAGTACCACGATGACGATATGAACCGCATGAACCTCATATTGGGCTTTATCAACGACAGTTACAAAGTACACGTCCATCTGGATGAAGTCGCCGATCTCTCCGGAATGACCAAAAATTCATTCTGTCGGTTTTTCAAGCAAAAAACCGGACGGACATTAACGGACTTCGTAACGAAACTCCGGATATCCAATGCACAGAAGATTTTGGGGAATACGCATGGTTCCATAAAAGAGGCCTGCTATGAATCGGGATTCAACAATCTTGTGAGCTTTCACAAAGCGTTCAAATCGATCACAGGGAATACGCCAAAAGCCTACCGGGAAATGTTCTGGAAACAGTCCCTTTAGTTCTTTGGATTTGTATATATACAAAAATGTAGGGGCGAAATATCTTTCGCCCACATTAAGGAAGTGTCTCCTATGTTTGTCGTAAGCAAACGTAGGAGACATTTCCTTACACCCACCTTAGGACATTGATTCTGCAACCAAGTGGTATATATTGCTATTTTAAAATAAATTTCGTTACCTTTAGAGAAAATAAAAAAATATGATCCAATTTCTTTGGAAATGTGGCCAGTTTTTGACCTAACATAAACATACAATAATAGTGGGATAGGCGCATTTCCAGCCATAGATGCTAGGAGGTACGCTTATGACCAAGGCCGATTTGTTAAGACCTTTGCCGTTAAGATTACATACAGTGATATGTATATGTTATCTGTTGTGGATGGGATTCCTCAATATATATGATTATGGATGGCAGCATCTCCCGATAGTCCTGCCCATAGGAATATTGATACTGCTGACAGTCTACCTGCACAGGTATCTGTTGCGGCAGATCCTCTATGATACCCTCCGTCTCCGTCACATACTGATCGGACTGGGCGTGTTTATAGTTTTGATCAGTGCAGTGTACATCCTGCTGTATTGCTTCCCCAACAGGATCACCGGCCTGTTGCGCCCCGATCCTTCTGCCGCACCCGACCTGCCGGGGTATGTGATCGGTTTTTTAATGGTTTACGGCACATCTGTCTTTAGAGGGGTCGGACTGGCGATGATGGAGGTTCTGTACAATATCGTGTCCCATCTATCCGGCAGATGGTCGGTACCAAAAGAGATAGAAAAAAAGAAGCCTGTACGAAAAAAATCAAAAACCTCCAAGCTGCTGCATACACTAACGTATATTGCCAAACTTCTCGAAACCCTCGTCCATGAAAAATCCGCTCTCTCCGCCCAAAAGGAGGACAACGACCCCGAACATGTGACCGTCGACTGGATCCTCAATTTTTTGCAGATCCATCGTTCCAACTTTTACCGCAATGTCAATGACAAGCTGATCAAGCCTGTACTACACGTCGGCAAACGCCCCTATTATCTCAAAAAAGAGGTATTGCAGCTGCTCAAGCCACATGAGACGGGGGCACATACGTACGCCAAGGCAAAAAAGAAGGTCCAGACGTCAAAGTAAGTAAACGCTTCCAGGATATACCGGCACACTTCAAGGAATAGACTCTTCCAGTCTACAAAAAAGCGTACCCTTTTGTACAGAAAGTGATTGCTCTTGTACAGAAAGTGTACACTTTTGCGGCAGAAGCACCCTCTATTGGAAGAAAAGGAATCACTTCTGTTGCAGAAGCATATCTTTTTGTCCCCAAAGAGACTCCTTTTGCTCCAATAGTACATGCTTTTGTTGCAAGAGGAATTCCTTCTGTTCCAAAAGCATTTGCCTTTGCTGCAAAAGGGAATGCTTTTGTTTGAAAAGCAGCTACTTTTGTCCCGACATCGCCCCAGGTCGGGATTAAAGCGCACCCTTTCGAAAAAAAAGGGATCGCTTTTGTTTCAAAAGCATACCCTTTTTGAAACAAAAGGGTACCCTTTTGTTCCATTCTCGTTGCCGGTTCCTGCCGGACACCGCGTCTCCCTCCCACAGCATTGTCCTATCCAGTCCTATCGTATCCTATACAGTTGCAGTTTGTCCTATTTCTCGATTTTCGGTCGGATGTGGCTTAATCTTGTCGCAACAAACAAGGAAAAAGCCATGTTGAATCATGCAAACACTTTGGTGGATAGCCGGTCCAGGATCGGGTATCTGCCACGGACAGCCTTCGATAAGGCCGAAAAAAACAGCAGACGGACAACGTCGGTATTCCGCCGATGGCACGTATGGCTAGGTATAGCTATAGGAGCGGTTGGGTTCATGTGGGCAGGTGCAGTCCTGTCGTATGCGGATCCATCGGCAGGATGGCTGGATACAGGCACACTGAGCCTGCCACTCTTTGCAGCGTGGAGCTGTGTGCTGGGCTATGGTATCATGGGGTTGCTGCCCGTGATGCTGGGACGAATCAGCAAGAAAGGAGGTATAAAGCCATGGAAGCCAGTTGCACAAACAGCCGGTATGCTCATCGTCTATATAGGGTATATCGCATTGCTCTGTGTCTTGTTGTGATCGGGTCTGCACAGCTTGCCGTCGGACAGCAGTATCCCGCTTCGGCAGATACACAGCGTATCGCGCTGCAACAAATCTTCGGCAGAGAGGTGGGGCACGACGACAAGGAAACAATCGCCCGATACCTTGCCTATACCGATCTGGGGTATGGACATGAATGGTGCGCGGCCTTCGTAAGCTATTGCTTTGGTGCGCTTGGGCGCACTGCTCCCAAGACCCCCTGGAGCCCATCATTGTTTCCATCCCGGAAATTGGTATGGCACAGGGCCTATCAAAAGGAGCAGCCCGGAACACTACTCCCCGGAATGGTGTGGGGGATCTATGTATCCGGCAAAAAACGTGTAGGCCATGTCGGTTTTGTGGACAGCTATCGCGGTGGGATCGTCTCTACGGTGGAAGGCAACACCGGCCATCCCCGACGTGCCGGCCCTAATGGGGTATACCGCAAACGACGTGCATGGCGCACGATATATTGTGTTGCGGATTGGATTTAAAAAAAATGGAAATGGCTCCCGAAGTCGGGCAAGTCTACGTTCGAAACAATTAAATAGTAATAAATTAAAAACATAGTATCATGAGAAAGAGAAAAATAATAATAAACTACAGCGGCTTGCGGCTAGACGAGCTGCATACACTGGCAGGCAAGGTATTGAGCTGCATGAAAGACAGCGATATCTACACCGATCTACCCGTCGATATCGATGCATTGGAAAATGTCATCCAGGATTTTCGGCAAAAGTGGGAAAATGCCAAGAATGGAGGCAGCAAATGGGACAAGGCCGTCAAAGATGAAGCCAAGAAAGTCCTGCTGGCCGCATTCAACAAATTGGCTGTCTATGTCAACCAGAAGGCAGACGGGCATTTGCCCAGCCTCTTGAGTTCGGGATTCGAGCTTGAACAGGAAGCCAAAAACGCATTGCCCCGACCCGATGTACCGGTATTGGTCATGCTCGTCGATGGCCCACAATCGGGGCAGATGCGATTAAAGTTCAGGAAAGTGGTTCACGCCTGGCTCTATGAGTACCAATACACCGCTGAGCTGGATGATCGAGGGCAGCCTGTCTGGGGAGAAATCATCGTCTCCCGAAACACGATCAACAACATCATCGCCCCTGTCCAGCCCGGAAAGGTCTACTACGTGCGCGTACGTGCCCGTAATGGAACAGGAGCCAGCGATTGGTCCACCATAGCCTCGCTGATCGCAAGATAGGCACAAGGTGATGAAGGTACATCACAGACCAAAAATAGAAGGTGTCTCCTATGTTTGTCGTAAGCAAATGTAGGAGACCCCCTCCTTTCTTTCACAAATATTTATACCATACGATATGAAAACAATATTTATCATTTTGTCCATTCTCTTTCTATCGGGCTCCTGTCGTTCTATCAAAGAAAGACATGATCGTACCGAAACCAATACGACACAACAAGCCTTGACAAGGCAGCACCGTTCCTATATGTGGACACATGCAGATAGTGCTATACGCTATTGGTACTATAGCAGTGACAGCAATTTTTTCTATCATCCGGATTATGGTCTACAGGGGCAGGGAGGTAAGCTGTGGATAAGTGAAGACATACAGCGCTACAGCTCTGCAAGAGCGGACCAAGACAGTATAACCTATGATGTATGGAGCGAAAACCGGTTGCAGGAGAAGAGTCGGCGATGGAGCGAGCGCAGAAAGTGGGCTTGGGCCATACCAATCGCGGCAGCAGGGATATTACTACTGTGGTTACTTAGAAAAATATACACGAAGTGATTGGGCCTAAAGCCATTGCAAACAAGTTTTATATCAAAAATAAAATATCGGTTTTTTAGGGTCCTGTTTATAATTCTTAAGCTTCATATCACTTCTTCCTACGTCTGTCACAGAAACAGTAAAAGTGTTATCCGGATTAAGACGCACAAAGAGCTCTATGACTCCTCTCCATGGCCGATCCTTAATCCCTCCTTGGTATAATCGGGCTCTATGAATTGTCCTTGTCAGAATGTGCTTCATATAATAGTCGTATGTTCCCATGAAATAATCATAAAGCGCGTCTTTATCCCCATGGATCAATTCCATTTCCCCTACATAAGTACCATCGCTCTCCACTACAGTCTGGAATATCAGCACAGAATCTCTGGTATAGATATCCCTCGAATGATAATTCACATTCAACGTCTCTACCAATTCCTTCAACTTCTCTGGTTTTGCCCTGGGGGTGTACAGAGGGGAACTTTTCTCACGGAAAAAAAAATATGTCCCTGTCTCTGTCAATGTCAGCAATACGCCAAACTGTGCTTCCTTGTCTATTATCAGTTTCAAAGTTTCCTTCACTAAGTCGGTTGTATTTATAAGCCGATGTACTACAGGAAATTCGCGTGCAAGCATGTATTTGGCACCTTCATAACGTAACCCATAAGATTTACGTTTTTTTTGAATACCGTCATAGCTTATGGTATCTGGTGTATGGTAAATGGCCAGACCGGTCAAAGTGTCTTTGCTGAAAAACAGACAGACAGACAGAATCGACTTTTTCATGTGAGCTGAATATTTCGGTTATTGTACTTTTAATTTTTTTATCCTTAAGATCTACCCTGGTCTGTCCTTCTGTTGTCCACGAGTACCCGCAGAGTAGTACGAAAATGAACCAGCTAAGAGGATATCTATTTATTTGAGTACACATGTCTTTATATTAAATGTCATTCTTTACTACTCGTAATTTGTACTTTTAATAACCGGCTATAGTGTGAAGCTCTTTTGGTGTCTTTATGGTTACGCTGCCATCTCTGTTGAGCCGCACAAATACACGAATGAATGTACTGTGCCTTAGCCCGGAAGTCTCCAATATCGCCGCTCTCCATGATCTGCTATTTTTTCTGAATTCTTGTACAACAATCTCTGAAAAAGACGAAGTCTCACCTACAATCTGTTCTATATCACCCAAGCTATCATTTCGAAGCACCTGGCATTTAAATACATAGATAGAATCCATTCTCACTTTATTCTGCCCTTCCTTCCTATATCTTTGGCTGATGGCCTTCTCTAAGTCTTCCACATCTCCGCCTTGATAAGAAGCCGGCCATCCTAAAATTCTATTTTTTTTATTTGCCCAAAAGTATATGTCTTTTATGAATCTAAAGACAACAGAATCTTCGAAGATCACCACACTATACAGCCCCTTTTTAGACATTTCCTTTGATTCAAAATTTGAAAGCTCTATCTTCCTCAGAGCCATATTGTCCACATTATACACTTGGTCAAAAAAAATGGAGTCGGCCTCATATTCCAGATCAAAGTAGAGAGATTTCGGATGTCTATAACCATCTATTCCTTTAAATTGCAAGAGTGAACTTGTAGGAATATTGTGTTTGTAAAATATTGATAAAGAATATGCAATAGAGTGCTTTTTAAAAAAGCATTTGATCGATTTATCCGATTCCATGGTAAATTTAATGTATTTATTTTCATTATATGTAACCTGTGCATACATACCATTTGAAATACTACACATTATTGCTACAATTAACGAGATAAAGAATACTTTCTTTGTATACATGCTACATCTTTATTTGAAAACACATAATAACTTTCTCAAACCCATAAACAAGACCACCCTACCAGTGTCAACTACAATCTTCCCGTACTCTCTTTTCTACGGATTTTTTGGGCGCTCCTTTTCTTTCAAGAACCCTATTTCAGAGTTCTACACTTATCTTTAGTCATATTAATCTTAGCACCTTACCCATATTTATAATCAATTGATCAATTTTGTATATCTACAATAAGTTAACATAATGGATAGACTATCTTTTCATAGGATATATAATAATTACCCCATAGTCTATTACACTACCATACAGAGCCCGATTTAAGGGAGAGTCCTCCAATAGGATTTTAATAGATTCGATACGATCCATTCTGAAATTTATTAGGCTATCCAATGGTAAAGCAGACGGCGTTCCATGGATAAAGACGTACTTGGGAAATACTCTCATGAGATCGATACGATCCATGGCAGTAATCTTTTCGTTATCCGGTCTTTTTATCTCATTATGTTCCTTTTTATAGCCTATAGTATCTGGATTCCGCATCCCTCTGATTTTTACCTCACTAGCCTGCCTTAATGCCTTTACATACAAAAAGACCGTACTGTCACTCCTACCGTCCGTATAGTAATATTGTTTTGGTATGTCCTGAGCAAATGAATGGAAGCAGCAAAGGAACACAAAGCAATTTAAGATTAAAGTTTTTGGTAGTTTCATAATATGGATTTAGGCCCTTACGTAAGCTTGTTTAATATATAATACTGGCATTCCAAACATATTTATTTTTGCGTATATAAAAAAGTTTTTTGATGCTTATTGTTATCCTCGAACCCACATTGTTGGGAAAATATGTTTGCAATATATTATGTAAAAGCTTAGGAAGCCTACAACCTTTGTACGATTTTTGTGTTATCTTTAAATAAATTTTTAATTCATTGACTATGCAAAAAACACTGCTTTCCATATTTGTTCTCTGTGCTTTGCAAGCCACGGCCTGCACCAATCTCAGAGAAGACGCGAATAATACGCTTCAAGACAGTACTGGTGCTCCTGTAGAAAAAAACAAACCCAACACAAATTATAAACCTGCTTTCAAGGGCCAGACCCGTATAGCCGGTGTCAAGACCAAAAGCCCTTACACGGCAAAGGTGATCACCCAAGGTCTAAAATCCCCGTGGGGAATAGCGGTCCTACCGGACGGACGGTTTCTGATCACGGAAAAAGAGGGAACCCTGCGGATCGTCACCAAGGCAGGTCATGTATCAGAGGCCATCACCGGACTGCCAAAGGTAGATAGCAGAGGACAGGGAGGTCTTTTGGGCTTAACGTTGGATCCTCAATTCAGCAAAAACAGAATGGTATACTGGGTATTTTCCCAATCGGTAGATGGCGGCAACCTCACAGCTGTCGCTAAAGGGAAACTTGCTGCAAATGAGAAAACTATTGAAAATGTCAAAGTCATCTTTCAAGCAGGCCCTGCCCATGACGGCAAGTTGCATTTCGGAGGGCGTATCCTTTTCGACAAACAAGGCAACCTATTTGTAAGTACGGGTGAGCGTTCGGATAGAGTGACCAGACCCTTGTCACAGGATCTGAAAACGGGCTTGGGTAAAATCCTGCGCATGACAACGGAAGGTAAACCCGTCGCTGGAAACCCCTTTGCAAATACCGCAGGAGCCCTTCCTCAAATCTACACCTACGGGCATCGTAATGTACAAGGCCTGGCCTTCCATCCAGAGACCGGAGATCTGTGGGAAACGGAATTCGGTCCGCGCGGAGGTGATGAGCTCAACCGGATTGTGGCCGGCAAAAACTATGGCTGGCCTGTCATCACGTATGGATTGGAATATAGCGGAAAGGAAATAGGCAACCCACCCATACAGCAAAAGCAGGGACTAGAACAACCTGTCTATTATTGGGATCCGGTATTGTCGCCAAGCGGCATGGCTTTTTACACAGGATCTGACATTCCAGAATGGAAAAATAACCTGTTTATTGGCGGATTGAGCAGTACGCACATCGCCCGGTTGGTCATTCAAAACAACAAAGTCGTGGGAGAAGAAAGATTGCTCACGAAAGAAGGTCAACGTTTCCGTGATGTCATCGATGGGAAGGACGGTGCGCTCTATGCGATCACAGATGGGGGCAGGCTATACCGGGTTGGCAAGTAATAAACTAAACTCATGATGCTGGCGCACGAATCCTTTCGTGTGCCCAAAGATAAACGAGCACACGAAAGGATTCGTGCGCTAGCGGAGGGTAAATAAAAGAAAAGGGCACACGCCTGTGGCGTGTGCCAACTAATAAAGCAGTTTTTTATAGCGCAAACGCCCTATCTCCTTTTTTGTAAGGATAGTCTCCATCAAATTTCCCCGGTATCTTCACATAGCGCAACGCCTGTGTCATACCGACTTCCGAGGTGAAAAATCCCGTCAATGTAAGTTGCTTCATCATATGGAAGAAGTGGTTGGGAGTCTCATCCTTGATCGCATCCACTTTGCGCTTGAATTCGATCTCACCTGTATTGTCCCCTTCCTTCGCTTTCAGCTCTTCCTCTCGTTCCTTCAACGTTTTCGACCGCTCTTTTTGGAATTCTTTCGCCTCCTTGTCCAAGGTATTCACAAACTGTAGTTTCTCCTCGGCAGAAAGCTCTGCGAACTTCTTACCGAAATCCTTTCCGGCACGTTCATTCACTCCGTTCAACCCTTCGACGAATGCCTTTTGGTCGGCCGGTGAATAGCAGTCACGGATCATTACCGGGATAAACGAACCCACGTCCGCATCCTTTGCCCCCGGCGTGCTTGTCCGGGGCAGGATCGCTTCTGCCAGTTCATTCAAAAAATCTATATTGTTTTTTTCAAATAGCGTCTCCACCGTTTTGGAAGCTGGTCTGGTACAGCCTTCCAAAAACAGATTGGCTCCGATCACAGAGCCGCCCAATATCATGGCGACCCGTTGTATAGCTTCTCTTCTGTTCATTGTAGTTACATTAAAAATTATACTTGACTTCCCATCCGGGACGATACGTGCGCTTTACAAATTGGTTCACTTCATCAAAATTTGTCACGCGCATATTGTCATTGTCCCACAACAGCTTCAGGCTCCTGCCGGGATATTTATTATTTATACGAAGATCTGCGCCACGGATAGCCAGATTGGCCATCAACAAGGCTTCTGTCAAAGGGCCTGAGATCTCAAAAGGGGCAGACATTTCCATCTTGCCATATCCGGCAAGACAGCCTTCTACCCACTGTGCCCAGTGTCCTTTGGCACCATCGGGAACTCTCGCGTACTTTTGCTTTACCTCTTTGTACTTTTTGGACGTAGGCAGCAGACGTGGGTTGGCGGCATAGGTATCGGCCAGTATCTTGCCTTTCTTACCGATCAGCAGGATACCGTTTCCTCCGTCGCCAAATTTCTCATTGGGTTCCAGTTCGTCCGGTCTGGGTGGCTGTATACCACCATCCATCCAATGGATCTTGACATCTCCTTTGGTCTTTGGCGTTTTGGGGAAGGTAAGGGTCACCGAACTGGACGGAGGACAGGATTCGGGAAAATACCCTCTCTTGAACTCATCCACGTACACCGACCCTACACTGGCCTGCACATCCTTGACATATTGGAGTCCGTAAATACTGAAAGGTGCCTCCAGGTTATGGCATCCCATATCGCCCAAGGCTCCTGTGCCGTACGGCCACCATCCACGCCAGTTGAACGGCACCAATTTGTTGATGTAGTCCGTATAGGGGGCAGTACCAAGCCATTTGTCCCAATCCAATGTAGCCGGTACGGGTGCTTTTTGCGTCGGCCAGGCGATTCCCTGTGGCCATACCGGTCTGTCTGTCCAAGCATATACCTCGACAAGGTCACCGATCAGACCTGCATCCACCCATTCGCGCATCTGGCGGACACCGTCTCCCGATGCCCCCTGATTGCCCATCTGGGTCACCACCTTGTATTTTTTGGCGGCATGGGTCAATGCCCTGGCTTCCCATACATCATGTGCCAGGGGTTTCTGCACGTACACGTGCTTGCCTAATTCCATGGCAGCCAATGCCTGTATCGCGTGGTTGTGGTCGGGGGTAGAGACGGACACAGCATCGATATGTTTGTGTTCCTTGTCCAACATTTCCCTAAAGTCCGTATAGAACTTGGCTTTTGGGAAATTGCTGACACTATCCTTTGCCCGGACTTTGTCCACATCACAGAGATAGGCGATATTGGCCTTGCCACTCTTGTGAAAGTTGTTGACGTCCGATCTGCCCATTCCTCCGACACCAATGGAGGCAATCTGTAGCATATCGCTAGGAGCTCTATATCCTTTTCCACCCAGTACATGCCTTGGCACGATACTGACGCCCGCTGCGATGACAGCGGCCTTGCGAATGAAATCTCTACGGTTTTCTTTTTCGTTAGTCTGCATGGTCTTAAAAATTACAAATTACCTTTTTTGAGTTCCTCCACCGCAAAATCTACAGCCCGAGCCGTCAGGGCCATATAGGTCAGCGACGGGTTGATACAGGCAGCAGAGGTCATACAGGCACCGTCGGTCACAAAGACGTTCAAGGCATCCCACACCTGGTTGTGTTTGTTCAGCACAGAGTTCTTGGGATCCGTACCCATACGTGCCGTACCCATCTCGTGGATACCCTGGCCAAAGCCGTAACCATTATCATAGGTTTTGACGTCCTTTACGCCGACACTTTCCAGCATCTCCTTCATCTCGTTCATCATATCCGGGCGCATCTTTTTCTCGTTCTCCTTGATTTCCATATCCATGGCCAGGATCGGCAGCCCCCATTTGTCCTTCTTGTCCTTGTCCAGGAATATACGGTTCTCGTGATAAGGCAGGATCTCGCCGAATGCACCGAAGTTGATCGACCAGGCTCCGGGTTCGAGCATCGCATCTTTCCAGGCTCCTCCTACGCTCATCTCTTCGACAGAGCCCGACCAGCGGCCACGACCTGCTCCCCCTTGATAACCGAATCCACGTACATAATCCCTTTTTTTCGTATCTCCGGGCACATTGACAAAACGGGGTACATATAATTTTCCGGGACGTCTTCCAAATTCATATTTGTCATCATAACCTTCCACTATTCCTCTGGCACCCAACCTAAAGTGATGATCCATGGCATTGTGCCCAAGTTCGCCGCTACTGCTGCCAAGTCCTCCTTCCCACACATCCGTGGCGGAGTTCATCAATACCCAGGTAGAGTTGAATGCCGAAGCATTTACAAAAATAATCTTGGCATAAAATTCATAAGTCTGGTTTGTCTCTGCATCGATGATCTCTACACCTTTTGCTTTTTTGGTATCCTTGTCGTACAAGATACGGGTCACGATCGAAAACGGTCTCAACGTCAGGTTACCGGTCTTCATCGCGGCAGGAAGTGTAGCAGCTTGCGTACTGAAATACGCTCCAAAGTTACACCCCAGCCAACATTGGTTTTGGAATTGACAGTTGATCCGGCCTTCATGCGGTACAGTAATGTTGGCCGATCTGGAATTGATGAAGTGCCGGGTACCGCCGTACTGCTGTTTGAGGCGAGCGGCCAGGTCTTTTTCGACCACGTTCATCGGAATAGCCGGCATAAACTCGCCATCTGGAAGCACGTCCAAACCATCCCGGTTACCTTGTATACCGGCAAACCGCTCGGCATAACTATACCAAGGAGCGATATCCTTGTACCGAATAGGCCAATCCGTGCCGTGGCCATCCTTTAGATTGGCCTCAAAATCCAGATCCGAAAAACGGTAACTCTGCCTTCCCCAGGTCAGGGAGCGCCCTCCTACCTGATACCCCCGGTACCAGTCAAACCGCTTGACCTCCGTATAGGGGCTCTCTTTTTCATTTACCCAGAAATCCAGGTTTTTCTCATTTAGGGGATAATCTCTCTTCAAAACGGGATAATTTTCCTCCATCTCCCTGGTTCTGCCCCCCCGATGCGGGTATTGCCACAGGTCTTCATTGGCATGATAATCCTTGATATGCTCCACGTTTCGGCCACGTTCCAGCATGATCGTTTTTAACCCTTTTTGCGTAAGCTCTTTCGCTGCCCAGCCTCCACTGATCCCCGAACCTATCACAATAGCGTCGTACACATTATTCTCAACCATTTTATTTAGTTTGTTTATATTAGATTATTTAACTCTCTCTTCTTTTTTTAGTGGTCAGTGATCAGTAGTCAGTGATCAGTAACTGACCACTGACTACTGACCACTTGTTACTGATTCGATACCTTTTCGTCTTTGAACAGCACTAAAAATATCAGCATCACTACAAAGGCGATCACGGCAGGAACAATCCATACCTGCTGCCAGAACCCCGCTAAATCCGACCCTCGCAGTTCTTGATATTTATCTCCGATAAAACCGGCAACCCAAAATCCAATAAGTTGTCCTACACCATAAGTCGCCAATGTAATCAATCCTTGTGCGGCACTTTTGTATTTTACGCCTGCTTTGCTATCTGTATAGATCTGTCCCGATACAAAGAAGAAATCATAACAAATTCCGTGCAGGGCTATACCTAAGATCAACATGAAAGACAGCTCTCCTGCATTTCCGTAGGCAAACAACAGGTACCGTAAACCCCATGCCAACATACCGACCAAAATGGTCTTCTTAAAGCCAAATCTCGTAAAGAAAACAGGCAATAACAGCAAGAAAAACACCTCGGACACCTGCCCAATAGTCATCTTTCCTGTTGGATCTTTCAATCCTATTTCAGCCAAAAAGGGATTGGCATTCTGATAATAAAACGCCAATGGAATACAGATAAGTATGGACGAAATAAAGAATATAAGAAAATTTTTGTCCTTCAACAATTTCACGGCATCCAACCCGATAATGGAGGCGAAAGAAGGTTTTTCCTCTATACTGGCTTTGACCGGAGGGGTCTTAGGCAGGACAAAGGAAAACAAACCCAATACCAGGGAAGCAACTGCTGTCATCAAAAAAGTATTTTTCAACAGCCCTTGTGCAGCGCCTTCTTGCGAATCCCATTTGAACAGATAGCTGATAGACAGACCGGCTACAATCCAACCTATTGTCCCCCAGATACGGATACTGGAAAATTGTTTTTCGGGATTGGTCAGCTGTCTGAATGAGACGGAATTGACCAGGGCCAACGTAGGCATGTACAAAATCATATAGGCTAGCACATAAGGATAAAAAACAGCTATTTCTGTTGCATTGTACATCTGGAACATCAAAAATGCGCCGATCAGATGCAAGATTCCCAAGATCCGCTCCGCATTGAAATACCTATCCGCAATCATACCGATGATAAACGGGGCAATAATAGCACCTAATGACTGTGTAGAGAATACATTGGATATCTCATAAGGTTCGGCTTGAAGGTTCTTAATAAGGTATGTACCCAACGTAACGAACCACGCTCCCCAAATAAAAAATTCGAGGAACATCATAAACGATAGTTTAAATCTGATTGAAGGTGTCATGTTTATTTTGTTTTAAATTGATTAGCGTTTTTTATTTTAAAGTTATGATGGTGACAAAGGTTACAGTGGTTATAGAAGCCATGAGCCTTCGTCTCTTTCATAACCCCCGTAACTACCATAACCATTATCATTTTATTTCAAAAAACTGTCCACTTCCCTATAGGCATTGACCAGAGCTTCCTCTCCCTCTTTTCCAGATTTGGACATACCGTGTTCCATACCAACGATTCCTTTATACCCTTTATTGTACAACCACTTGAACACATTTTTATAGTTGATTTCTCCGGTAGTCGGTTCTTTACGCCCAGGATTGTCCCCCACCTGTATGTAAGCAATCTCGCTCCAGCACTGCTGCATGAAATTGATCAGATTCCCTTCGTTCTTTTGCTGATGATAAGCATCATACAGAATTTTGCAGGAAGGGCTGTTTACAGCCTTACAGATTTCGTATGCCTGATCGGTATATCTCAGGAATAAGTCCGGCGTATCACTCAACGGTTCCAAAACCATCGTGATGCCATGAGGTTCGAACAGCTCCGCTCCTCGCTTTAGGCCTTCGATGACATTGGCAGTCTGCACACCCAAAGGCAATTTTCGTTCATAGTTTCCAGGGACTACGGTCACCCATTGGGCATTGACCCGTTTGGCAATCTCGATGGATGCCCGGCAACCTTTCAAAAATATATCCAAGTGCTCTTGCTTATTGGCAGCCAAGGTGTTTGCGCCATTGCCACCCTTGGGTACGACAAATACCCCCATCCGCATACCCAATTTAGTCAAAAGTTCACCTATTTTTTTCTGTTCGTCCACGCTTCTGTCTGGCATACCGTTGTCTTCGATACTTCGAAAACCCAGGTCATGCATGTATTTTATCTCATCCAGCATATTGCTACCTGCAGAAGCCTTAAACATGCCTTGATGAGGGGCATAATCCAGATTAAAGGTCGTTCCCTGCATACGGGTTGTTGATAGCGTATGTGAAGACAGCATTGCGCTGCCTGCAAGTACTCCTGTACTTTTAATAAAATCTGATCTCTTCATCAATATGAGGTTTATTTTGATTGCACTCTATTATTTATATTATTATAACAATACTTATTAAATTCTCATGTTAGCGCACGAATCCTTTCGTGTGCTTGTTATTACGAGGCACACGAAAGGATTCGTGCGCCAGCGTGGGGCAAGCATTCCTGTACTTTTAATAAAATCTGATCTTTTCATCAAATACAAGGTTTATGTTGATTTCTTTCTATAATTATAAATAAATGTACTTATTAAATCACGAACTATATACCACTAGATATAAAGGTGTGTATCGATACCGGGCTTCGCGACAGGATAAAACCCATTCTCACCGGGCATGATCTTCGGATTTGCATCCCAGGCATATACTTCCGGAGATAAATCGACAGTAGACTGTAACGCTTCATCCCATTTGATCACCTTTCCGGTATAACATGCCGCACGGCCGATGATACCTGTCAATGTGCTATAGGCCGAAAAATCAATATCCGAAAATCGGTATTCGCCCTTTGCAATAGCATCAAACAGTTCAACATGTTCCTGTGCATAGGGGTTGGGGTCACCTTTGGACTGATGCCTATAGATTTCATTTCCTTGTGCATCCCACAGCACCGCTTGGTTTCCTGCCGATAGATATACCCTTCCTTTGGTCGCTTGAAAAGTTTCGTCCACCCGATTGGTGATCCCTTCGAAATGCCGACATTGGCTGTACACTACTGTTCCATCATCATATGTCAGTTCTACCGCAAAATTATCGTAGATCTCTCCATGGTCTTTGCCTGTACGGTGCGCCCGAGATCCCGTTCCTTGGATAGAAACAGGGTATTTTCCTTTGATCCAATTGGCTATATCGATATTGTGCACATGCTGCTCCACAATATGGTCACCACATAGCCAATTGAAATAGAACCAATTGTGCATCTGGTATTCCATTTCGGTTTGACCGGGCTTTCTAGGCCTGAGCCATACCCCTCCACTGTTCCAGTAGACCTGTCCCGATACCACGTCCCCGATCTGCCCATCATGTATACGTTGGATGGCCTCTCGATAATTACGTTGAAACCTCCTTTGGAAACCGACTACTACGTTCAGTTTTTTGCGTTTGGCCTCTTTGGCCAAATCCAATATCTTACGGATTCCGGGAACATCCACCGCTACAGGCTTTTCCATAAAGGCATGCTTGCCCTGCCTGACCACTTCTTCAAAATGCTGAGGCCTAAATCCTGGAGGCGTAGTCAAAATAACAACATCTGCATCGGCAATAGCCTGTTTATACGCCTCAAAACCAACATATTTCCGGGAATCCGGTACATCAACCTTGTCTGCATATTTTTTGATTAAATTGTTGTAAGACTTCTCTATATTGTCCGCAAAGGCATCTGCCATAGCGACCAATTTCACATGCTGTCCCGAATTAAAGGCATTGACCACAGCTCCCGTACCTCGTCCACCACAGCCTACAACGGCTATCTTGATCGCATCGTCTACTCCAGACAATACGGAAGAGACTGCCGGGCTGGTGCCCACAACGGCTAAACCTGCAACAAGGGATGAAGATTTGATAAAATCTCTTCGGTGTATATTTTTCATGTTTTATATTTTAAAGTTATATGAGTTAGGAGGTGAAGGATTCGTCACTCAATTTCAAAAGTCTTCAATTGGTTTTTGGTTATAATATTTTATGATGTCTTCCAAAGGTGGCGGGTTCAATGGTCTTACCACACGCATCCCTACAAAGGGGGCTTCGGGAAACCACCAATTGGACTTGGGAACCTGTGGGTCCAGCTGCTTCCACATCGGATCTGAAAAACCTCTTGCCGCAGAGCGCAATTCGGCGGCCGTGCTTTTGAAAGACCCGCCCCGTACTGCATGTGGATACAGTTCTGTAGGAACAGTAACCGGATCTTCTACAACATCCTTGTCGGCCCTATGCGTATAGTCCGGGAGGTACTGATCGTAGGTCCACTCCGCAACATTTCCGATCATATCGTACAAACCAAAAGCATTTGGTTTCTTTTGTCCTACCTTATGCGTTTTATCTTCACTATTATCAGCATACCACGCATACTCGCCCAACGCGGGAGCATCATCACCATAATAATATTCGGTAGCCGATCCTGCCCGACAGGCATATTCCCATTCAGCTTCCGTAGGCAACCGATAAAATATACCCGTTCTCAGGTACAACCATTTACAAAACTGAATCGCATTATAGTGTGTCATGGCTATCGCCGGTTGACCTTGCTTGCCCATACCAAAGGTCATGTCCAGATAAGGTTTTGTGGGCCGCGTCACAGCATCAATGCCCGTAGGCTGTGTCACACCATCCACCTTTTGTTTTGCCTCACTATCTGTCCGTTTGGAAAGTTCATAGTCTTGGTAGAGAAAAGCTTCAAAAACATCCCAGGTGATTTCGTAGGTACTCATCCAAAAAGGAGATATTTTCACTTGATGCACAGGCTTTTCGTCTGCGTTGCCTGTCTTGCTACCCATCAAAAAACTCCCGGCCGGAATAGCTTCCATAGAAAACGATAGAGACGTATTGGGTATGACCTGCGTATACCGCTCATTAGGAACCGACTGACCTAAAACAATCCCGCCCCCCAGCAAAAAACAAATACTTAAAATAATCCTTCCCATAATATGGTTAGTGTTCAAAGTACACTTTAATAAAACCTAAAATTAAGACTTCCAAATGACAATTGCAATAACATTGTCGTTACAGAATACAGAAAATAAATATTTAGGTATTGTTAAGCATATATATTTTTGTCGTCCAGACAGCTTGCCCCGAATGCATTCGGGCATAGGGATGAGAAGAAAGATGAAATACAAAAAAGTTTGCATACCAGCTAAGAATACGCTAAATTTGGCCATTATTAATAAAAATGACGGTTTTACGTATATACCACATCCATTTGCATCATCGCCATTGCGGCGATATGTAACTGTTATGTGTTTCTACGTGAAGCATTTTTCCCAATAGTCCTTATTTATTAATAATTATCAACGACAACTTGAATACTTTGAAACCTGCATGAATTGCCTCACTTTCACAAAAGAACACAAATTAAGCAAGCTCTACTGTAGACCACAGACAATAGGCAAAAAAACAATTCATGCAAGCTTCATTGCCGTTAAAAAATAGAACATTCTAATGAAAAATCTTAAAATTGCTATCCAGAAATCGGGTAGGTTAAACGAAAAATCTGTTCTTCTTCTTAAAAACTGTGGACTGGACTTCGAAAATTACAAAAGCTCCCTCATCACCACTGTATCCAACTTCAACCTCGAAATACTTTTCCTGCGGGACGACGATATTCCGGGGTATGTAGAAGAAGGCATTGCCGATCTGGGCATCGTTGGCGAAAATGTCATCGACGAAAGCCAGGCCAAGGTCAATTATATACAGCGTTTGGGGTTCGGTAAGTGTACCCTAAAACTGGCCATACCCAAAGATTCACCTGTACAGGAACTAAAAGATCTGAATGGCAAGTCTATTGCAACCTCGTACCCCAACATTCTTAAAAATTTTCTGGACGAATACAAGATACAAGCCGATATACAGACTATCTCCGGTTCGGTCGAAATCGCACCGGGGCTTGGACTGAGCGATGCTATCTGCGATATTGTCTCTACAGGTGGTACACTAAAGAGCAATGGACTGAAGCCCTTCGCAGACGTACGCAAATCTGAAGCTATCCTGATCGGGCGCAATGGTCTGGAAAAAAATGAGATCCTTTGTGAACTGTTACAACGTATCCAATCGGTATTGCGTGCCAAAGAGACCAAATATGTCGTACTGAATGTTGAGAAATCCAATTTACCCCAAATCACGGAACTTCTGCATGGGGTCAAAAGCCCTACCGTCGTCCCATTGGCCGAAGAAGGTTGGGTAGCGGTACACACCGTCATATCCGAAGATGATTTTTGGGAAAAAATAAACAAACTGAAATCGGCAGGAGCACAGGGAATCGTGGTCATGCCTATCGAAAAAATCATTTTGTAATGCTGCGAACATACAAATACAATACCCTTTCGGCAGAGGAGAAAAATCAATTGATCCAACGGAATACAGATCCGAACAATACGATTCAAGAAACGGTTTCCGGCATTTTAGATCAGGTCAAAAACAAAGGCGATGAAGCTCTGCGGGATTTTGCTGCGAAATTTGACAAGGTAGATCTGAAGAATTTATTTCTGGAAAAAAGCGATATCGAAGCTTTAGCTTCCACCATTTCCCGCGATCAGCAGCGTGCGTTGGAAATTGCCTTTCAGAATATACACCGATTTCACAGCACACAGCTCCGGCGCGAACGCGTCACCGAAACGATGCCCGGCGTAAAATGTTGGCGTGAGGTGCGCCCTATCGAAAAAGTGGGTCTATATATCCCAGGAGGGTCTGCCGTATTGCCCTCTACCCTCTTGATGCTCGGTGTGCCAGCCCGCATTGCCGGCTGTAAGGAAATCGTCGTCTGCTCTCCGCCTCAACAAGACGGTAAGATCAATGGTTTCGTAGCCTACTGTCTGCTTTTACTAAAGATAGACCGTATATACCTTGTCGGTGGAGCACAGGCAGTGGGTGCCATGGCCTACGGGACGCAGACTATCCCGAAAGTAGACAAGATATTTGGCCCGGGAAATCAATATGTCACCAAAGCCAAAAGCATCATTCAGGGGCAAACCAACGTCAGTATCGATATGCCGGCAGGGCCATCGGAAGTACTGGTCATTGCCGATCAGAGTGCCAATCCGGCTTTTGTCGCGGCAGATCTGCTTGCCCAGGCCGAACACGGAGCCGATAGCCAGGCTGTATTGGTAGCCACTTCATCTGCTACCATAGAGAAAGTCAACAAAGAACTAAAAAAACAGATAATTGTCTTACCTCGACAGGAATTGGCTCGGAAAGCCATTGAAAACTCGTATGCTATCATTACAGAAACGCTCATAGAAGCCATGGAGTTTTCCAATGCCTACGCTCCGGAACACCTCATTATAGAAAGTGACGAATGGCAATCCCTGATCGTTAAAATAAGCAATGCGGGATCTGTCTTTCTCGGACATCTGACTCCCGAAAGTGCAGGAGATTACGCATCGGGCACCAACCACACCTTGCCTACGTCGGGCTATGCCCGTTCGTATTCGGGCGTATCCGTAGATTCTTTTATCAAGAAAATAACCTTTCAGCACATCAGCGAAGAAGGTCTCCAACAGATAGGCTCCACTGTAGAGATACTCGCCGAACTGGAAGGACTGCAAGCGCATAAGAATGCGGTGAGCATACGGAATTAAATAAAGAGAGGAGCTAATGCTCCTCTCTTTATTTAATTTATCTCTTCCCGAACCTTTCCTTAAATTCCTCCGGAATCGGCCTCTCCAACAGGTATTGGTAATAGAAACGAGCCCTTTCGTAAAAGTCATACCGCAGTTTTGACCGTGCGAATCCATGTCGGCTACCCGGATAGATCATCAATTCAAACGGTACACCATGATCCGTCAATGCATCAACCAATTGTGTCGTATTTTGCAGATGGACATTGTCATCCAAATCCCCGTGCATAATACGCAGACCTCCTTTATAACGGTCGACATACGTCAATATAGACCCTGATCTATACCCTTCCGCATTGTCTTGTGGTGTATCCATCCAACGTTCGGTATAATGCGTATCGTACAGTTCCCAGCTGGTCACCGGTGCTCCCGCAATGCCATAATCAAAATAATCAGCTCCTTTTGTCAATGCCAGACAGGTCATATACCCTCCATAGCTGTGCCCGGTGATCAACAATTTGTTTTTGGCCACCCAGGGTTTGGATTTGAGCCATTTGACGACAGTAATGTAATCGATCAGCTCCCAATGTCCCAGATTGCGGTGCATCCAGGCGACACCTTGCTTGCCAAAATGCCCCGAAGCCCTGTGATCACACTGTATCTGTATAATTCCTTCATTGGCCCAATACTGTGACATGCCTCCATAAGGACTTTGTGAACTGTTTTTCCACGTATTTTTGACCGTACCGGCGTCGGGACCTCCGTAGATACTCATAATGACCGGATAAACTTTGGTTTCATCAAAATCGGTTGGATAGGTGATCACAATCGGAAGATCAAACTTACCATCATCGGACTTTATCGTAAAATATTCGGTTTTGCCAATGTTATACCTGGCAAAATCAGGTGATTTGCTATCTGCCAATTCCCGCATGATTTTACCTTTATTATCGACCAAAGCCACTTTGTTTGGTGTATCCACGTTGGAATAATTCGTAATGAAGTAGGCTCCATTGGGTGACACACGGACTTGATGCGTATAATCGCCAAACGTCAAACGTTTGAAATTCTTTCCCGAATAATCTATCCGGTATAAATCTACCGTAGCCGAATTTTCTTTACGAGCCGTAAAATAGATCACCTTATTCTTTTCATCGATGTATTCCAAAGAGACGACCTGCCAATCTCCTTGGGTGATGGGATTGAGCAGCTTGCCATCCAGTGTGTACAGATAATAATGTGCCCAACCCGTTTTATCGGATTTCAAAATATAATGTTTATTGTCCGCCAGGTAGGTGATGCGTTCTTCGTGGTCCAGATTGATCCATGTCGGTTGTTGTTCGTCATAGATTTCTTTCTTGCTTCCATCAAAAGGATTGACGGCATAAAATTTTAGATTGGTCTGGTCTCGGTTCATCCATTGCACCATAATGGATTGGCTGTCAAAACTCCAATAGGGTTGTCCGAAATATTGATCTTCATCTTCGTTAAAATCTGCCCATACGATCGGAGAACCTTCCACCTTGACAAAACCTATCCTAACTTTCGGATTCTCCTGTCCCGCTTTAGGATACCGGGTTTCTTCCAGATAGCCATTCTGTCCCCTGGACACGTAGATCGGAAACATGGGGACTCTCGTATCATCAAACCGCATAAAGGCCAGTTGCTTGCTATCCGATGACCACCAAAAGGCTCTGTAGTTTGTCGGTCTACCCAAGATTTCTTCATAATACACCCACGATGACCAACCGTTGTAGATCACGTCCGTACCATCTGAAGTATATTGTACCTCCTTGCCCGAACGGATCTCCATACTGTATAGGTTGCTATTCCTGGTGAAAGCCACATACTTTCCATCGGGCGAAAGCGTAGGATTCTGTTCTTCCTCTTCGGGCGAATCGGTCAATTTCTTTTCTTCTCCCGTTCCATAATCGATAAAAATATCCTTGTCCCGTACAAACACTCGTGTGGAGATGTCTTCCTTAGGGACATAGAGGCTTCTGGCTCCGGTTTTGACGTCGACTTGATAGGTCTTTTTGTCCTTTGCGTCTTCTTCCAGATAATGCGTATCATCAGCCCAACCCGAATATCCGTTTATCGGTTGGGTGAGCGTATATCCTTGTCCCCAGGATTCATCAAAGCTCAAACGCCTGGTCTGCGCATGGGTCAGGTGATAGGCCATAAGCAAGCCAACAACCCACAGGGTGCTAAAAACTTTCTTCATAGAAATCTAAAAATTAGTCGGACGAAGTTACAATTTAGTACATGACAAAAAAAGTTTTTCGTCATTGCGAGCGAAGCGAAGCAATCTCTACGGACGAAAAACGCAGATTGCCACGTCGTGCCTTCTCGCAATGACGCGTTTTTATGTTGTTTTTATTTTTTGTCATGTACTGTAAAATTATAAATAAAAAAGCCACCTTTTTAAAGTGGCTTCGTATAAGTTCAAATAGATACTAGAGGCTAAAACGTAAAATTGTTTCTTTCGACCAACTCTCCATTGCTTTCATAAGTCGAATCGTCCTGACCGGGCTCGTATCTCTTTTCTACGACGTCCTGGTTGGCTTTGATATATTCCACCACCTCTGTCAATCCTTCGGCGAATTTTTCAAAATCTTCTTTGTATAAGAAAATTTTGTGCTTGATAAACTGACCGTCTTCGAAACGCTTTTTACTTTCTGTGATCGTCACATAGTAATCATTTGACCGAGTCGCTTTTACATCAAAAAAATAAGTACGTTTTCCCGCTCTCACCTTTTTTGAAAATACCTCTTCACGCTCTTTGTTTTCAAAATCTCCCATTAGTCTAGTAAGTATTTAAGTTTAATTTCAATGTTTTGATGCTATAAATATATAGGAATTAATTTTAAAAGTCCAAATTTTTATGAAAAATTTATAAAAGTTTTTTAGTCCCTAAAACTTTTCCAAAGTTTGAAACTTTAGAAAAGCTATCGTGCGCAGCATTCACCGACAAAATCAGGGGTTTTACCGACCTTTATCCCAAAGATGCCTAAGTACGTTGCGGGTAAATGTCGATTTTCATGTATATTCGAATTGTAATAATTTAGAAATGGATACAAAAGATAAACATAACATACCACCAGTCCCTCCCAACAACTCCAAAAGTGCTACTACGGTCGGCGCTATCATTATCCTGTTCGGGGTTTTTCTGCTATTGAAGAACCTGGACTTTGGGATAATCATTCCTTCCTGGATCTTGGGGTGGCAAATGATACTTATTATCATCGGCTTGGTCATCGGTGTCAATTCCAATTTTGAGAAAAAATCATCCCTTATCCTTATTTGTTTGGGTGTATTGTTTTTATTGAAGGAATGGATAGGGTTTTCGGTAGGCAAAGTCCTTATTCCCTTGATTGCCATAGGCATAGGTATTTATCTGGTCAAACGTAACAGACAAGCTGGCTCTCACCCCCCTATTCCGCCACAAGGGGACGCTGCTACAACTGACGACAGCTTCGATTGGGACAAACGGGTCGGAGACTTCTCTGCGACCGAAGAAACGGATCATAGCCGCAATGACGAACGTACGTATGCTTCGTCGCCCTACGGATTGGAAAACTATCTAAAAGTCGAAGCTATCCTGGGCAGTTCAAAGAAGATTTTGATGACCAAGAATTTTCTGGGAGGGACATTGACCAATATATTGGGGAGCACAGAGATCAACCTGTTGCAGGCAGACCTCCAACAGCCTGCTGTCATCGATGTCTTTCAATTGTTTGGAAGTACAAAAATCATTGTTCCTCCACATTGGACAATATCTACGCAGGTCTCTTCTGTACTGAGCGAAAATGACGATAGGCGTATCATCATCAACCATCCTTACGACGAAAATAAGCGGTTATACATTACAGGAACATCTATCTTGAGCAATATTGCCATCAAAAACAGCTAGTAGCATGTCGTCTCCCCCATTCAAAATAAAGAATAAAAACCGTCTGATCCACATCAGCTCATGTACGGTCGGCATCCTGTATTTTCTAGTATCCTATTTCTTGCTGTGGTGGGATATGCGCCCCTTGAAGGTAACACCTACCGAACCCGCTATAGGAGCTGTTTCCATGACAATATGTTCTTATCTTATTTTCAGTTCTTTACAATTTTACCTTCCCCGAAAAAACCAGTACATCAAGATTATCATCATCTGCTTCATCCTGACGGTCGTCAGCGTAGCCATATCTGTCTTTGCTCTTTTGCAGTTTTTTGATGTACCGTCGCTTGAACATTTTACAGCAAGGCTACCCTATCGTTTCATTATCAACTTTCTGTTGCTGCTGTTTATCATGGTCATCAATATATTCTGGAATATACAGGAAGAATACGAGGACAACAAACGCAGGAAAGAAGAAACCGAAAAACTGGTGCGGGAGGCCGAGCTCTACAACCTCAGACAGCAGTTGCAGCCCCATTTTCTATTCAATAGCCTCAACTCGATCATTGCTTTGATTTCGGCCAAACCCGATCTGGCCCGGAAAATGACCTTTCAGCTGTCGGACTTTTTGAGGGGAACGATGCGCAAGGATGACAAACAGCTCATTCCTTTGGGCGACGAAATCCGCCACTTGGAACTTTATCTGGAAATCGAGAAGGTTCGTTTTGGTCACCGACTGAATACGGTATTCCATTATGAGGAAAAGGTATTGAAAACCAAAGTTCCCGGCATGATCATCCAGCCTCTCATGGAAAATGCCATCAAGCACGGTCTATACAACGTCACCGGTGACGTCTGCATAGAAACACATATCCATCTTGAACAACAGATGCTGACCATATCCATCAGCAATCCCTACGACAAAGATCAATATACAAGCACCAAAGGCACTGGATTTGGATTGAGCAGTGTACAGCGTAGACTATTCTTGATCTATGGACGTACGGACCTGCTGTCTGTACAGAAAACCGAAAGTAAATTTATAGCAAGCATAAAAATACCTCAACATGATCAAAGCATTGATAATTGACGATGAGCCTTTGGCTCGCCTTATTATCTCCGAATACCTTGCTGCACACCCCGACATCACGGTCGTAGGCGAATGTGGTGACGGATTTGAAGGGATAAAAGCCATTCAACAGCACAAGCCGGATCTGGTGTTTCTGGATGTACAAATGCCCAAGTTGACCGGATTTGAGATGTTGGAGATACTGGACGAAACACCCCATATCGTATTTACGACCGCATTTGAAGAATTTGCCCTAAAAGCTTTCGAAAAGAGTGCGGTAGACTATCTTCTCAAACCGATCAGCCAAGAGCGATTTGAACAAGGTTTGCAAAAATTCAGACAATTGCATACTTCCCAGACCAGCACCTCCTCTTCGAATACTTCGAATATGGAAGTCTTGAAAAGCGAAATCGAGGAAACGACGCTCGAACGTATCGTCGTCAAAAACGGTTCACAGATCAAACTCATTCCAGTACAGCAGATCCTCTATCTGGAAGCTTACGACGACTACGTCAAGATACATTGTCCCGACGGCATGTTTCTCAAAAACAAAACCATGTCCTCTTTTGAAAAACAATTGGATCCCAAACAATTTGTACGTGTCCATCGTTCGTATATCGTTCGGGTGGATCAATTGGCCAAGATCGAACCTATGGAAAAGGAAAGCTATAAGGGTATCCTGCTCAATGGAGACAAAGTGAATATCAGTAAATCCGGGTATGCAAGGTTGAAACAAACTATTGGGTTATAGTTCTTTGTTTTTGTAATTTTGCCGTATGAGTAAAGCATTCATTTCGGCACTTATTTTTTTATCCTTCGCGACCGATGGCGTATTGGCTCAAGACACCTTGAAGCGAGATCCATTGGACCTGTACATCGATTCGGTCGCACAGGCCTATACCCAACAGCCCCATACACATTCACTGGCCATAGGTATCGTTCACCATAACCGGACAAAAGCGTTCTTCTACGGTGAAACGGCAAAGGAAAATGCCATATTACCGACCGAAGAAACGATTTACGAGATAGGTTCGATGACCCAGATCTTTACGGCAACGCTACTGGCCGACGTGGTCGAAAAGGGTATCATCCGGTTGGAAGATCCTATTGTAAAATTTTTGCCCGACTCCATAGCCCACAATACCAGCCTGCAAGGTATAACCTTTCAATCCCTAGCCAATCATACTTCCGGCCTGCCCCATTCACCATCCAACCTGGACAAGAACCCCAACTATAATCCGCAGGATCCATACGCATTATACACCCGTAGAGATCTATTCGCTTTTCTAAAAAGCTTCCAGGCAAACACCACACCTGGAGAAAAATACGAATACAGCCCTTTGGGATATGGTCTTTTGGGCGAATTGATTTCCATGATTGCAAAGAAACCTTATGGTCAGCTTGTCAAAGAAGTCATCACGACCCCACTCTCCATGACAAACACGACGAACAAGCTGAACCCCAAGACCCAGCAACTGATACAGGGATACGATGAAAAAGGACAGAAAACATTATCTTGGAATACACAGGCTATGGCAGGTGCAACAGTCCTAAAATCAAGCCTAAAGGATCTCCTGGTGTACGCTCAGGCACAGTTCAACATGCCAAATACTCCGCTAGAGCGTGCCATGGCGCTGACACGACAATTCACGTATTTCCTCCCTCCCGATTCTGATATTGGGCTGGCATGGCACATGAACATGGTCGGAGACATCGTTGTCTATTCGCATACAGGCAATTCGGGTGGATATCGTTCATTTATCGCCTTGGCTCCCGACAAAAAATCAGCTTTGGTCGTACTGACCAATACGGCTATATCAACAGATGATATCTGTACACAGATAATGGAAAGGATCATTGCTACGGAATGATCTCTTGTGCATGGTTCAACGAGATGGGTAGATGTACCGTTTGGGCTACAAGCCCATATGCAAACTGCTTCGTAGAGAGTGTCTAAAAAGCCAATCATACCGTCATTTCGACGAGGTACGAGGAGAAATCTATGGTTGAGCAGCTTTTCAACTTGTTGAAAATTAGTTAATTCTAATTCATCCATAGATTTCTCTCTTCGTTCGAAATGACGATTATATGAATTGCCAGACCTTTTTAGACCCCCTCCAATGGATAGAAAATCAATTTTAACTTAAGTTGTTAGCTTATATAAACAGCATCTATATTGCATATAATGGGAAAATTCGGTAAGTTTGAGAGCAACACACATTTAAAACTATAGAAAAAGTGAAAAAACGAATCGCTATTTTTGCATCAGGATCTGGCTCCAACGCTCAAAAAATCATGGAACATTTCAAATATTCTAATGACGCGGAAGTGGCTTTGGTACTGAGCAACAACGCCGATGCCTATGTGCTGCAACGTGCTGATAATTTTGAAATCCCTTCCCATGTTTTCGACCGACATGATTTCTATCAAACAGACGAAATCGTCAACTTGCTGAAACGTCTGGAAATAGATCTGGTCGTGCTGGCCGGATTCTTGTGGCTCATACCCGACAATCTGTTGAAGGCTTTTCCCAACAAGATCATCAACATCCACCCTAGCCTATTGCCCAGACATGGTGGCAAAGGCATGTACGGAGATCGCGTACACAAAGCCGTATTGGAAGCAGGCGACGACGAACACGGCATCACTATACATTTTGTCAATGAAAACTTTGACGAAGGCGAGGTGATCTATCAGGCACGATTCCGTGTTGAGCCCACCGATACATTGGAACAGCTGAAATTCAATGGCCAACAATTGGAACATTTGCACTATCCGAAGATCATAGAGAATCTACTGAAAAAATACAATTAAAAAACGATTATTTATCCTTATCTTTGCGGCTCCAAATAAATAACAATGAATCATCCTGTCAAGATTAAAAATGCACTGGTTTCCGTATATTATAAGGACAACCTTGCCCCCCTTATCCAACTACTCAACAAATATGGTGTCACTTTCTACTCTACGGGTGGTACAGAAACCTTTATCCGCGATTTAGGAATAACGGTAGAACGTGTAGAGGATCTGACCGGATACCCATCAATCTTAGGAGGACGTGTAAAAACACTGCACCCCAACGTGTTCGGCGGCATCCTTTCCCGTCGTCCTTTGGAAGATGACAAAAAACAACTTGAAAAATACGAAATCCCCGAAATAGACCTTGTCATCGTAGACCTGTATCCTTTTGAAGAGACCGTAGCTTCGGGTGCCCCCGAACAGGATATTATTGAAAAAATTGATATAGGCGGTATATCTCTGATCCGTGCGGCCGCCAAGAATTTCAATGATGTCGTGATCATCTCGTCCAAGGACCAATATCAAGAATTGGAAGAAATCCTAACTGCACAAGAAGGAAACACAAGCTTGGAACAACGCAAGTCCTTTGCAAAAAGAGCATTCAACACCTCATCGCACTACGATACGGCCATTTTCAACTATTTCAACCAAGAAAATCCTTTAGAGGTCTTCAAACAATCTGAACAACAGGCCCAGGTATTGCGTTATGGAGAAAATCCGCACCAAAAAGGTGTATTCTTCGGCAATCTGAATGCTATGTTTGACAAATTGAACGGCAAGGAGCTTTCCTACAACAATCTTGTCGATGTGGATGCCGCTGTAGCCATCATAGACGAGTTTGAGGAGCCTACATTCGCGATCCTAAAACATACCAACGCCTGTGGAGTCGCCTCACGCCCCACAATCCGGCAAGCCTGGATAGATGCTTTGGCCTGCGATCCGGTATCTGCTTTTGGAGGCGTACTCATCACCAATGGTGAAGTAGATAAAGAAACGGCAGAAGAAATCAACAAACTTTTCTTCGAAGTATTGATCGCACCTAGCTATACAGATGACGCCATAGCCATCTTGACAGAAAAGAAAAACAGGATCATCCTGCGCCGCAAAACGGTCAGACTTCCTAGTCAACAGTTCAAAACCTTGTTGAATGGTGTCATTCTCCAAGATAAGGACAACACCGTAGAAGGCCCGGCACAAATGACTACCGTCACCAAAACCAAACCTACGCCCGAACAATTGGAAGACCTGCATTTTGCCAACAAAATCGTCAAGCATACAAAATCAAACACTATTGTATTTGCAAAAAACGGGACATTATTGGCTTCCGGCGTAGGGCAGACATCCCGTGTAGATGCTTTAAAGCAAGCCATCGAAAAGGCAAAATCTTTTGGTTTTGAGCTTCGTGGCAGTGCTATGGCTTCGGATGCTTTCTTTCCATTCCCGGACTGTGTCGAAATAGCCGGAGACGCGGGCATCGCCGCTATACTTCAACCCGGAGGTTCTATCAAGGACCAGCTATCCATTGACATGGCCAATGAAAAAGGTGTTGCCATGGTGATCACAGGTGTAAGACACTTTAAGCATTAAGTTTTTTAAGACTTCCGAAGTTTCGAAACGGCAAAGCCTTCAACTTTGCCTTCAAAAACACAAAAAATTAAAGTTAAACTTCGGAAGTCTCTACCCTCCCATTCCTTTACATATTATTTTTAGCTAACTTTGCACAGTCAAAAATGGAATTGGCTGGTAAAAATATGTAGCCCTGTTAGGACATTACATATGCAAACACCTCCCTAAGATCCGTTCTATTAAATTTGTTGGTGTAGGTCTTATGAAAAAATCTGAAGAAATCAGCAGTTTTTTTTACAGTCAATATTTTGGCGAAGGGTTACGGATTACGTTGGGAGCAATCATTCCCGTCATCGTATGTGCCTTACTCGGTGAGTTTACCACAGGCACCCTGGTCTCTCTCGGAGCTTTGGTAGTCGGTATGTCTGACACTCCCGGTGCACCTACGCACCGAAGGGCGGGTGTAGTCCTTTGTACGGTACTGTGCGTCTTGACCATTGTCGTGACGGTGTTGCTCAACAGTTCGCTGATAGCCATGACCATCACCATAGCCACGCTTGGTTTTCTCTATTCCATGTTTGCTGTGTTCAATGCACGTGCATCTACTATCGGTACGATGTGCCTGCTGATCATGCTGATCAATGTCGATGACATGTACACCTTGCAAGAAGAACTCACCTACCTGTCTTATTTTATCATAGGCGCATTGTGGTACATTATCATCAGTTTTTCCATTACCTATGTCCGTCCATACCGATTGGCGCAGCAAGAGCTGTCCGAGACGATCATACAGGTAGCAGACTACATTCGACTAAAAGCAAATTTTTACGACATAAAGTCCGACTTGGACAAAAACTATGACAAACTGATCGAAAAGCAGATCGAAGTCAATGCTCACCAGGAAAATGTCCGGGATATCCTCTTTCACAGTAAAAGATCCATCAAGGATACCACCAAGAAGGGCCGATTCCTGACACTGATCTTTACCGATATCGTGGACCTTTTCGAACAGAGCATGGCCACACATTACGACTATACGGCTATCCGTGACAAATATGCATCGTCCGGTCTATTGGAAAAGATAAAACTCATCCTGCGCAAGGTAAGCTATGAACTCGACAACATATCGTATAGACTGCACGCCGAAAAACTACCTCGCCAACGGCATGATCTCAATAAAGAAATAGATGAACTGCGGGCTGCACTGGAAGTCTATGACAAAGAAAACGGCACCAATTCCATCGCCCTAAAGAAAATCATTGTCAATATCAGGACGATTGTCAATCTGATCCTACAGATATACAATTACTGCCAGCTCAAAAAAATAGACATCGAAAAAGAAGAGATGGCTCATACGCAAAAATTTGTCAAAACGGACATCATCAATTGGCAACGTTTTAGAGACAACCTAAGTCTCAATTCCAGTATATTCAGACATGCATTACGGATGTCTGTTACCTTGTCGATGACTTACCTTATCCTCAATCTCATTGATTTCTCCGAATTTGGGATCTATTGGGTATTGTTGACTATTCTGGTCATTCTTAAACCAGGCTATGGGCTGACAAAAGAGCGCAATCTGCAACGGATCATCGGAACCATTATAGGAGGCGTCATAGGCGCCCTTGTGCTGATGCTGATTCCCGATATGACCGCACGATTTATCATTCTCGTCATTTTCTTTCTGATAGCGTACAGCCTTTTCCGTATCAATTATATTATAGCAGTCATTTTTATGACACCCTATGTCTTGATCCTGCTCAGCTTCACGGGCGCCAACACATTGGAAATCGCCAAAGAAAGAGTGATCGATACGCTACTCGGTGGGATAATCGCTTTTGTATCCAGCTACATCATATTCCCCAATTGGGAGAGCCTACAGATCAAAAAGAACATGCGGGAATTGCTCATCGCCAATTATCAATACCTCGCGCAGGCCATCAATATCCTCTCTGGACAAAAGATCGCCATAACGGACTACAAACTCGCCCGTAAAGAGGTCTATATTGCTTCGGCCAATATGGGTTCTACCTTTCAACGTCTGCTGACCGAACCAAAATGGAGACAGAAAATAACGAAGGAAGTCAACAGGTTTGTCATTCTGAACCATATCTTCTCCTCCTATTCGACCACACTGATGACACAGCTCAAGGAGGCGGATACGACAAACTTCAATAACGAGGACGTAAGATTATTCTATAAAGCATTGCAAAATCTCGAAAAAGCTGTCTATACACTCGATGACCAAGAGGACAATACATTCACCTTGGTCAAGAGCATAAAGGATATTATCGACTGTAATCCCGATAGTGAGGACGCTATAATAATTACAGAACAATTACAGTTTTTGGTCAAAATTTCAGCAGATTTGCTGAAAGTCACCACAGAGCTGGTCAGCAAGAATCAAGAGGAATAAGGCACAAGTTTGGAAATGGAAGAAATATACGATATCATCATCATAGGAGGCGGGCCAATCGGTCTGGCATGCGGTATTGCGGCACAGAAAAACAACTTATCGTATCTCATTATCGAAAAAGGCTGTCTGGTAAATTCCCTGTACCGCTATCCGGTCAACATGACCTTCTTCTCCACATCCGAACGGCTTGAAATCGGAGATACACCTTTCGTGACTATCCTTCCCAAGCCCAAACGTGCCGAAGCCTTGGAATACTACCGACGCATCCACAATAAGTTTGCGCTGAATACCCATCTGTTTGAAGAGGTATCGGCCATACATAAAGATGCGGATAACCTATTTGCCATACATACCTCCAAAGGAGAATATACCTGTAGGAATGTCATCGTCGCTACCGGGTTTTATGACATCCCCATGTACCTCAACATTCCGGGGGAAGAACTGCCCAAAGTATCCCATTACTACAACGACCCACACTATTATGCCGGGCAGAATGTCATTGTCGTCGGTGCCAGCAATTCTTCTATTGATGCGGCATTGGAAACATACCGAAAAGGAGCAAACGTCACCTTGGTCATCCGGGGTAACGAAATCAGTCATCGGGTAAAATATTGGGTCAGACCCGATATCGAAAACCGTATAGCCGAAGGAAGTATCAAAGCATACTACAACAGTGAGTTGACCGAAGTTACGGAAAGGGAAGCCGTCATTCGTACGCCGGATGGCATGGTCCGTATCGACAACGATTTTGTGCTGGCCCTGACAGGCTATCGTCCCAATTTTGAGTTTTTACAAAGGATAGGTATTACGATTCCCGAAGATGTCCCCAGAATCCCTGTACACAATCCCGAAACGATGGAGACCAATGTCACGGGCATCTACCTTGCCGGAGTGGTATGTGGCGGTCTGAACACGCATCTTTGGTTTATAGAAAACTCAAGGATACATGCCGATCTGATTATCAAAGATATTATCAGCAAGACCTAATGTTAGCGCACGAATCCTTTCGTGTGCCTCGATAAACAAGCACACGAAAGGATTCGTGCGCCAGCATAGGATACATGCGGATATAATTGTCAAGGATATTATAAGTAAAAGCTAAGCCTTCAACCCCTTAATAAATATTTTGGCGAGCTTTTGTTGCATACCGACAATATAATCAAAATCTTCCTTCGACGGAAGGAAGTCACTTTTGAGATCCTTGGTAGCCATTAAACGTAAGCCCATAGTGGCAAACAAAAACAGTTTAGAGCATTCTTCTACATCTAGCTGTCCGAGCTCCCCCCTTTCCATACCTTTGCGCAAAATGCCCTCAACAGCTTGCCTATGCATTTCAAAAGCACAGATGAAAGTCTTTTCCATATCCTCGGATATCTCTTTGCGACTCAACAAACTAAACTCAATAATATAGTAATAGCGCTTGATAAACTCGATCCTTTTTTGGAGCAAGGCCAAGATAGAATCCTCGACATTATCAAAACCTTGCAGATATTCCTGCAACTCCTCTCCGAATTCATCAATGATAAATTCGAGAACAGCACTGTACAAGCTATTCTTGTCAGGGAAATAATAGTAGAGCAAAGCTTTTGAAAAGGACAGGTCCTTGGCAATCTCGGCCATGGTTGTCTTGGCCATACCGTAGTGGGCAAAACGTCTTTTGGCTACTTCCAGTATCTTATTTCTTTTCTCGTCGGCATTTTTTGGCATAACAATAAAAAATATTTTTGTCCAAAAACAATGCTTTCTCTTATCTTTATCGCATTGAACAATTAAAGTTATCACTTTAATTTGAATTTATACAAAGAAAAGTCAAAAACTGCAAGCCGTGGAGGTAGAACAAAACATTTCGCTCAAACCTTACAATACTTTTGGTGTGGAAGCCACCGCACAAGGATTCATCAACTTAGCGGATGAAAAAAAGCTATTAAAATTGTACGAAAACGGTTTTTTTGCCGAAAGGTTTTATATTCTTGGAGGGGGAAGCAACATATTGTTTACGCAAGATTTTTCCGGAACTATCCTTCGTGTATCCAACAAAGGCATCCAGCATTTTATCGAAGGCAATCACATCTATGTCACCGCTGCGGGAGGTGAGGTATGGAATGATCTTGTGTGGTACTGTGTACATCATGGTTTTCCGGGAATGGAGAATATGGCACTGATACCGGGTACTGTCGGTGCCTCACCCGTGCAAAACATAGGTGCTTATGGAGCAGAATTAATGGATATCTTCTATTCGTGCAGGGCATTCGACACCAAAACGGGAGAATTCCGGACCTTTCACAATACAGACTGTGCGTTCACGTATCGGGACAGTATCTTCAAATCCAGATACAAAGGAAGATACATCATTCTATCCGTCACATACAAACTCTCCATACACGCTCCGCTCAACACCAAATACGGGGCAATCGAACAGGAGCTTCAAAAAAGAGGTATACAACAGCCATCGATCAAGGATATAGCAGAGGTCGTCTCCTATATCCGCGTTGAAAAATTACCGGATCCCAGTACCGTAGGCAACGCCGGAAGTTTTTTCAAAAACCCCATTGTGTCGAATGATCAAGTCGAAAATTTAAAAAAAGATTTCCCCGAAATCGTATATTATCCATTTGCTGACAAAGAGAGCAAACTGGCCGCCGGGTGGCTTATCGAACAATGCGGTTGGAAAGGCAAATTCGTAGGTCAGGCAGGCACCTGGAAAAACCAAGCTTTGGTAATCGTCAACCGTGGAAGCGCGTCGGGAAAAGAAATTTATAATATTTCTTGCCTGATTATAGAGGACGTATACAAAAAATTCGGTGTTATGTTAGAGCGGGAAGTCAATATTTTATAAAAAGTTTTCCACATTTCTTAATAACTCTCTTTCGAAAGAGTTAAAAACCTCCTTTTAAACCGTCTGCGAGCATCCTAACTCTTCGCATGCACGGACATTTAACAATATTTAATAAAAATTTAATCCAATTCAATAAATATTAGCACGATGTTTGCAATATTCAGATCAGATAGTATTGTTCATTAAAGCCCAGTCATTCAACTATCCTTACCGTTTGGACACAAGACTTGGCACATGGTTTAACTCTAAAATTAAGAAAAACATGAACAGATTTGAATTTAACAACCTCGTGATTCAACATTCCGATTCGTTGAGACTTTACGCCAGAAACTTTACCAAAGAACCGGACGATGCCAACGATTTGGTACAGGACACCCTACTGAAAGCTGTTACTTATTTCAAAAATTTTAGGGAGGGAACCAACCTCAAAGGTTGGCTCTATACCATTATGAAAAACACATTCATCAATAACTATCGACGTATCAGCAAATTAAACAGCTTCCTTACCAAAGAAAAAGAAATCTCACCCGGTCATTTGATGGTTTCGGCATCGTACAATAACGGTGAAAACAAATTTGTCATGGAAGATATCAATTCGACCCTGACGAACCTATCCGACGAATATTATGTTCCATTTACCATGTATTATGAAGGCTACAAATACCATGAGATATCGGATCATCTGAATATTCCGATAGGCACGGTCAAGACACGCATCCACATGGCCAGAAAAGCCATGAAGAAAAAACTGTCCAGCTATAAGCACAGGGACTAGTAGAGACGCGATTGATCGCGTCTCTACCAAAAACCGTACTTTTGCGTCATGAACAACCTCCATGACGACTTGCCTGCTTATACTAAGACACAATTGGCCCTACGAAACGGGCAGGACAAACCCGCGATATGGGTAGCCTATAAAGGGATGATATACGACGTCAGTAAAAGCCGTCTATGGCAAAAGGGTATGCACTACGAGCATTGGGCCGGACAAGACCTCACGGATGAACTAGCCGATGCACCACATACCTCCTCTGTATTCGAACGAATGGAAATCGTTGGCAGACTGGTATAGCACATACATTGGCGAATAGGATACTATTCGCCAATATCAAATTTAGACAGTGTAATAAATTCCTTGATACGGGATACTATTTCTTCTTTGGTCAGGCCTTGGAGACGTTCCGTTCCAAATTTCTCCACACAAAACGAAGCAAGTGCCGAACCATAAATGACAGCATTACGCATATTTGCAAAATTAATGGATTTTACCTTGGCCAGATAACCGATAAAGCCCCCCGCAAAGGTATCCCCTGCTCCAGTAGGATCAAAAACATCTGCCAAAGGCAATGCTGGAGCAGAAAAGACCTGCCCCTCACCAAACAGCAAAGCACCGTGCTCTCCTTTTTTGATAATCAGGTACTTCGGCCCCATGCGGAGTATGGCGTCAGCAGCCTTTACCAACGAATACTCCCCCGAAAGCTGACGTGCTTCCGAGTCGTTTATCGTCAGTACATCTACCTTTTTGAGCACCTTCTTCAGATCATCCAACGCTACATCCATCCAAAAATTCATTGTATCCAATACGACCAACTTGGGCTTATGCGCAAGACGTTCCAATGTGTTGATCTGCACCTGTGGGGTGAGGTTGCCCAACAACAGATATTTACAATCCTGATAAGAGATAGGGATCTTAGGATCAAAGTCCGCCAAAACGTTCAGTTCGGTGATCAACGTATCCCTACTGTTCATATCATTGTGATACTTTCCTGCCCAAAAGAAGGATTTCCCACCTTTGATGACTTGTATACCCTCTACAGCTATACCTTTGTTCGTCAGCATATCAATATGATCGCCAAAATCTTCGCCAATGACCGAAATCACCTTGACCCGGTTGTATAGATACGATGCCGCGAGACCGGCATAGGTCGCTGCTCCTCCAACGATTTTATCAGTCTTACCAAATGGGGTCTCTATCGCATCAAAAGCTACGGTACCTACAATAACTAAACTCATTATTTCTCCTTTATATATAAAAACAGTATAAATAAAAAAACCGGCCTTTAGCCGGTTTATCTTGCTCCTGAAGCTGGGCTCGAACCAGCGACCCTCTGATTAACAGTCAGATGCTCTAACCTGCTGAGCTATTCAGGAGTATATTTTTTAATATTCTCAATTTAAAGGATCCTTGCGATACTTATTATCTTTCCGAACAGCGACCCTCTGATTAATCCCGATCGATCGGGACTCTAACCAGCTGAGCTACTGAGGAATCTCTGAACAACCTTTTTAAAGGTGCTACAAAGATAAAAGTTTGCTTTTATATTTGCAACCCCCTTCTTCTATTTTTTAGGCATTCAGCACTATTCTGCAATGGCCTCCGAACCCTCTTTCTCATAGCTTTCCTGGTGCACATTTGCAACAGCTCTTCCCGAAGGATCATTTAGGTTTTGGAAAGAGGCATCCCACAACAACGCCTCCGGTGTGCTACAGGCTACCGATTTGACGGAAGGTACTGTCAACGCTGCCGTAGTCGAGGGAAAATGTTCTTCAAAAATAGACCTGTAGTAATATTCTTCCTTATTCTTAGGAGTATTGATAGGAAAACGGCTAGCGGCAAGGGCAAATTCTTCGTCACTGACCTTTTGCCCGGCCTGTTCCTTCAATGTATCTATCCAGCTATATCCGACTCCATCCGAAAACTGTTCTTTTTGGCGCCAGGCGATACTCTCCGGCAAATAATCCTCAAAAGCCTTGCGTACCACCCACTTTTCTATCCGGCCATCCCGGATCATCTTGTCCTTGGGATTCAAGCGCATCGCCACATCCATAAACTCCTTGTCCAAAAACGGAACACGTCCCTCTACCCCCCAAGCTGCCAGGGACTTATTTGCCCGCAGACAATCGTACAGATATAGTTTTTTCAGCTTACGAACCGTCTCTTCATGAAATTCTTTGGCATTTGGAGCCTTATGGAAATAAAGGTATCCTCCGAAAAGCTCGTCCGAACCTTCTCCGGACAACACCATCTTGATCCCCATAGATTTGATGACACGCGCCAGCAAATACATCGGCGTAGAGGCCCTGATCGTAGTCACATCATACGTTTCCAAATGATAGATCACATCACGTACAGCATCAAGCCCCTCCTGTATGGTAAAGTTGATCTCATGGTGAATGGTACCGATATGGTCAGCAGCCTTCTGTGCCGCTATCAAGTCGGGAGCACCTTTGAGACCTACTGCAAAAGAGTGCAATTGGGGATACCAAGCCTCATCCATCCCTCCTGATTCCACACGTTTGGATGCAAATTTTTTGGTGATAGCAGCAATGACCGAAGAATCCAAACCTCCCGACAACAAGACACCATAAGGAACATCCGACATCAACTGACGACGTACTGCTTCTTCCAAAGCTTGACGTAAAGCGATCAGATCCGTTTCGTTGTTCTTTACCACCTCATAATCCTCCCAGTCTCTACTGTACCAACGCTTCGGCTCACCCCCTTCTTTACTCCACAAATAATGTCCCGGAGGAAATTGTTCTATACGTGAACAAAAACCTTCCAGAGATTTCAATTCGGATGCTACAAAGAATTGTCCCAACTCGTCCTGTCCATAGTACAGAGGAATGATACCCATGTGATCACGAGCCACAAAATAAGAACCATCACGCGAATCATATAGCACAAATCCAAAAATCCCATTAAGGTCTTCTACAAATGAAGGTCCTTTTTCCAAGTATAAAGCAAGGATGATCTCCGAATCGGACTGTGTCGAAAAATTATAGTGTGGAAGAAAATTTCGAAGTTCCTGATGATTGTATATCTCACCATTCACAGCCAAGACAACTTTACCATCCGGACTGAATAAAGGTTGACTCCCCGACTTGGGATCGACGATAGCTAGACGCTCATGGGCAAGAATAGCCTCTGTCGAGCTGAAAATACCAGACCAATCGGGCCCACGGTGGCGAATGCGTCTCGACATCTCTAGCACCTGTGGTCGTATTTTTCCTTCTGTTTGAACCAAATCAAAGGCTCCTATAATTCCACACATAATTTTTTGTTTTTATAGTTTTTCAATAATTATTGTACAAAGGTAAACAACACAAAAATGAAATTCATAAAGTTTTTGAATTTTTATTGAAATTTTAATAAAAACATGTTATTTTTATTAAATTAATAATAACAAAATAAGCAAAACGGTATCATATTTAATAAAATAAAAAAATAAGGAAAGAAGAGAACGGTAATAAAACAAAAAAGTTGCCCTTTTGGGGCAACTCTCCGTATAATGTATATTATAATGTATATGTTAATTTCTATTTCTTGCCAAAGCCCAATATCGCAAACACGACTTTAAAAGCAATAAAAGTCGCCGCTATCATCGCAATATTAGCTACAAGTGAAAATACAAAGGTCAACTGGTCCAATGCAGGGATAACATCCGGTACAAAACGAACAAAAACACCGAACAATCCTATAGCTACGGCGATGGTCAATGTCACATAATAATGTGTCTGATTGGCGTTATTATCTGTTTTTTTGGGTTGTCTTTCGACTGCTGTATTTTCCATATCTAAACGTAAATATTTTCTTTTGGACAAACTTAGATAAATTTTCTTTTATATGCAATATAGTTCGTTGCATATAAAAAATACTTACATTTTATTTTTAGCCGAACATTGAGTAAACTTGCACTAACATGATGAAATATTTCAGTTTTCTTTTTGCTATCCTCAGCCTTATCCTACCTGCCGTCGTATCGGGGCAATACCAACGGATAAACAACTTCATGGTCAAGGAAAACCTCACGTCCAACGGGAAAGTCGCCATTATTGCCGTAGATTCGGCCGAAAATGCCGATGAAAGCATCAACGGAACATTCAAGTTCAGCATCAATGGCTTCGAACAGTCTCTGGCATTTCATCAAGGTGTAGCCGTCCCTTCCCATCCGATAGATGGATCCACATTTGCTTATTTCAAGCATAAGAATCAAGAAGGAAATGTAGGAAAACTCTATTTCTTGCACAAAAAAGACCGTGAAATCACACCCGTCAAAATCAACGGCGTACTGCTATTGGCCATTCCACTGTTGATCCTGCTCATTGGCTATGTCTTCAAACGCTTCCTGACTACTTTTGCTATCATAGCCATTGTCTATGGATATTTTTCCTACTCCAAAGGTCTTTCCCTTATACAGATATTGGAAAGTGCCTATCAGACCATCAAGAGTTTTTTATAAATAAAAATATCAAAACGGCAATCCTACCCCAAAATTATACTGGACAAAATTGTATCTATCCGGTCGATGGCTGGAATAGTATTCCCGTTTAAAATCTTTCGAACGAAACCAATGCTGCACGACCCATTGATCGTTTCCTTCAAACTGAGGATCTTTCATCTTCAATCCGGCATCCAATCGCAGGACAAAATAATCCATATCAAACCGCAAACCAAAGCCTCCGCCTATAGCTACCTGTCCTAGCATCTTGTCCAATTTAAATTCTCCCCGGGGAATCCTTTCATCCGAACGCAAACGCCAAATATTGCCCATGTCAATAAATGTGGCCCCATTCATTTTCGTTCCCAAAAAATTGTTCAATAGCCGAAACCTATATTCAAAATTTGCCTCTATCTTGACTTCACCCAACTGGTCCAGGTTCCTCAAATTCAGACGCAAATCTTCAGGCAATACCTCACGGTTATAGCTTCCCGGCCCCAGGGTCCGGGCTTGCCAAGCACGAATACCGTTCATCCCCCCGGCAAAGAAGCTCTTTTCAAAAATAAGCAGTTTGGAGTTATTGCCATACGGCACCGCCAATCCTCCATTAAACCGTGCCACGACCTGGCGATGGCCACCGAGATACCTATACCACCTGTAATCTACCTCTCCTTTAATGTATTGCAGATACGGCACATTGAAAAGCAGTTTTTCACCGGAAGAGTTCTCCCGAAAATTGAAGAGTGTACTCAATATCCCAAGCGTATTGCCACTGACATCCAGCGAGCCTTTGAAATAAGAAAAGTTTTCCAGCTTCAACAATCGAAGTGCATTTAACGTAATAGCATATTGGAATCCCAAACCAAAATATTCCCTATCATTAGATTCTACGTAAAGGCTATAGCCCTCCTTCTCCAGGTTCTCCCTAAAGGTTTTATCCAGTCGTCCTACACGATATTCAAGCACTAAAGGTGTATAACTGTGCTGCAGGTTGGAAGATTGCCACCACGAATAGTTCAACGTATTGATAAAATATCGGTTAGAATAGGTCTGGTCTTGGTTAAACAGCTGTAGACTGGAAGATAAAGTAGTTCTTGGCAGACCGTACTTACCCACATTTCGTACACCAAAAGGCAACAGCAACCGAGGAACGGTCAGATTTACCCCTACTTGAAAATCATTGTTGAATATTTTTTGTCCAAGACTTCCTTCCAAACGGGGGTCAAACAGTACACCGTACCGCAACTTGACTTCCAACAATTCCGATCCTCCAAAAATATTGCGATGAGAGAAGGTATTCCCCACATTAAAGCCACTCATACCGGAGCTGAATGTGTATTCTCCCTCTATTTGATTGGCCATGACCGAACGTGGCATAAGCTCATAGTACACATTCAATAGGTTGTCGGACTCTTTTTCGTAATTTATCCGCACACTCCTAAAGCCATTCATCTCATATAACCGATCATAGGAAAGGTTTTCATTTTTTAAGCTGTAAAGTTGTCCTGAACGTAAGAAAGTATAGCGGGCAATAGGTTTCAACCGAAAGTGTCCCGTCTCATCTGCAAAATTTATCCGTGACAATGAATCGTAGACAAAGACAGGGGCCTGGGCTGGTTCGCCCTTTTTAATAGTCAGATACACATTTTGTATATAGTAAGCCGTTTGATCTGTCGTATCGGGCCTTAGAATACTCATAGAGAGATCAGCTTGATGACGAACTTGGTTGGTATCTATCCCTATACGCATATACTGACGCAAATAATCAAAATATCCCAAATCTTTGGCAGAAACGTACAGATTTTCCCTTTCGACCAGTAGTTTTTGCATGTCATACTGTTCTCCGCGTACAATGGCTGTAGTGGGCTTGACCTGATGATCGTATATTGCACCGATTGTTTGATCCTCAAAATCATAGGAGATATCGCCGATGTAATAGGGGCTGCCCAGCTCTACTTCAAAAGTTATCTTCGACTTCTTTCCTTTTGTGCTGACCGTCGGTTTGACTTCTGCATTAAAGTAACCTTTAGTCTGTAAAAAACGTCCTATCTGTGTACTGGAAAGCTCCACCAAGGAAGAGTCCAACACATGAGGCTCTTCTCCCACTTGACGGATTTTCTCTTTCTTATATCGTCCGTCCTTGGTATTGAAAAGGTTGTAAATAGACAGATTCAAGGCAGAATTGGGGCGGATTTCATTCGACACATATTGAGAGGCCTGTTCCTTCAGTTCAGATGGAATCCCTTGCATATCAATATCGGTCACGAGGGACTGCCCATCTTCCAGGTATTTTGCAGAGCGGCAGGATGCAAAAATTACCAACAAAAGCCCTATACTTGTAAAAAATAAAAATCTACGATACTCAGTCATTCATCAATGTTGTCAAAAGCTCAAATAAGCCTCATTACCTCGTTACAGCATAAAAAGTTCCGCACGCAACATAATCTTTTTGTTGTGGAGGGCATAAAATCCGTATTGGAATTTGCCCATTCTTCCTACAAGGTAGAAAAAATTTTCTATACCGATGAAGTCCTTACAAAATTGGATAAAATACCGCAAAATATAAAGTGCGAAAATGTTCCGGATAGAGAGTTCAACAAAATAAGCTGTCTGAAAAATCCACAAGGAGCATTGGCACTCGTGCAGCTCCCTCCGATCCAAAACATAGCCATCGAACAATTGAAAGGAACCCATCACCTTGTATTGGATGATGTACAGGATCCGGGCAATCTGGGTACTATCATACGCACAGCCGAATGGTTTGGTATCGCAAACATTCTATGTTCGCCCCATACCGTAGATGCCTACAATCCGAAGGTGGTACAGGCCAGCATGGGGTCCCTATCACGTGTAAACATACATTATTTGGATATTGAAGAGCTCTTGGCAAATACTTCCTTACCGACTTTCGGCGCATTTCTGGAAGGAGATTCCATTTTCAAAACTGATTTTGGCATTGAGGGCCTTATCGTTATGGGCAACGAAGGAAACGGCATACGCGAAGGGTTAAAACAAAGGATAAGGCACAAAATCACCATACCTCGTATCGGCCAAGCCGAATCGCTCAATGTAGCCATCGCGACGACCATTTTCTGTGCGGAAGTGGCTAGGCAGAGGCTATAGTTTTTTTTAAATCTCGTTTTTTTCCCACAAATATTCACATGCTAGCGCACGAATCCTTTCGTGTGCTTGTTCTTTATGGCACACGAAGGGATTCGTGCGCCAGCGAACTGTGCGGAAGTGGCTAGGCAGAAGCTATTTATTTTGTAAACATTTTTTGAAATATCCATGTTATATCGTAAATTGGAGTGTTAAAATAACCCTTAATGACCACCAGATAATGGAAAACCAATCCCCCAAAAAGAGCTATTCACTTGATTTAGCGGCCAGCCTACTCGCATTGGTATTGATTTTGGCATTGATCTATATGGCCCAAAGTGTACTTTTGCCTCTTTTGTTTGCCACATTGATATCCATATCCCTGTTTCCTCTGGCACGTTTTTTTGAACGTTTGCGCCTGGGAAAAGCATTCTCCTCCCTCCTGGCCGTCACGGTAGCTATTTGCATCATATCGGCTATTATATGGTTTATCGTGCACCAGAGCATTATTATCGGCAAGGACGCTACGGCCATTACCGACAAAGTACTATCTGTGCTGGAGTCAGGGCAACAGTGGCTTTATGAAAAATTTGGCATTGGTAAAAACCAGGTCATGGACAAATTGCGCGAACAGGGCAACCAATCTTTAGAAAACGTTGCAGGTGTGATTACGTCTACCTTTGGATCTATTGGCAATATGCTGGCCAGCGCTATATTGGTTCCTTTATACAGCTTTTTCATGCTGTATTACAGGGACTTCTTTCGGGAATTCTTTTTTAAGGCGTTCAAGTCCTCTCCACAACGAAAAGTCAATGAAGTTCTCAACAAGATATACGAAGTAGTCCAAAGCTATCTTGTGGGCCTGGTCACTGTCATGGGTATCGTGGCCATATTGAACACTATAGGCTTGATGATAATGGGCATAGATTATGCCTGGTTTTTTGGAACATTAGCATCATTACTGATGCTCCTCCCCTATATAGGCATTGCGATCGGCTCCATTCTCCCGGCCCTATTTGCACTGGCAGTCAAGGACAGTGCATGGTATGCCGTTGGTGTCATCGCTTGGTTTCAAGTCGTACAATTTTTGGAAGGAAACATCATCACCCCCAATATTGTCGGGAGCAAGGTCAGTATCAACCCTTTGATGGCAATCATCGGTATCTTTCTCGGCGGAATGCTCTTTGGCCTGGCAGGACTTATCTTGGCTTTGCCACTTATCGCCACACTGAAAGTCATTTTTGACGCCATTCCGAACATGGAAGCCTTTGGCTTTTTGATCGGAGAACCTGAAAAAGAACATCTCAAACGCAACTCCACACAGGAATTGCTGATGAAATGGGGAATCGTGCGTATGCCTCGCAATAAAAAGAAAATTGAAATCGACATCAACACACAGACGGAAGATCCTACGCAACCGGAAACCAAAGTGACCTACAAAGAAATCAACGAAAGTGAGGAGTTGCCGCTGGAAGAACCTTCAGAAGACGATAAAAAAGAATAAAAAAACATCCATAAGGTTTTCAAAAAACCTTATGGATGTTTTTATTGAACGATGGTGCACACAACAAGCTGCCTGACCGGCAAGCTTTGGCTTTAGGGATTAACTACTAAAATAACCTCTCACATTCTTTCCTTCCATCCAGTTCATAAATGCTCTGTTCACAACCTTATTCCCCCCAGGGGTTGGATAGTTACCCGAGAAGTACCAATCACCCTTGTGGTTAGGACATGCAACATGCAGATTGTCCAACTTTTGGAAGATGACTTCCAATTCAGCATTAAGATGGTGAGGACGGACAATGTTGGCGATTTCTATAGATATCTCCTCATCCGTAAATGGTTCATAAATCGCCTTGACGTAATTCTCAACCTCATCCTTAGGTTTGGTCAATGAAGCCAAGCACTTTTGATAAACTTCATCTATGATATGGGACATTCCCCGTTTTTTCAAAAGATTGATAGCTGCTTCAAATGCCACAAACTCACCCATACGGGACATATCTATACCATAGCAATCCGGATATCTGATCTGTGGTGCCGAGGAGACGATCACGATCTTCTTGGGATGGAGCCTATCCAAGATCGTCAAAATGGATTGTTTCAATGTCGTCCCCCGTACGATGGAGTCATCAATCGCAACAATGGTATCCTGGTCATTACGGACGATACCGTATGTCGTATCGTACACATGCTGTACCATATCCTGCCTATCCGCATCTTGCGTGATAAACGTACGCAGCTTGGCATCCTTCACATTCAGTTTTTCGAACCGAGGATGGAGGTTTAGGATTTTCTCCAACTCGGTATCCAATATCTTGTCATCCCGATACAACAGCACATTCTTTTGATAATCTCTTACATATTGGTTGATCCCTTCCATCATACCGTAATAAGACACTTCGGCTGTATTGGGGATAAAAGAGAAAACTGTATTTTCGATATCATGATTGACCGATTCCAACACCTGTTCGCACAACAGCCTACCCAAAGCTTTACGTTCTTTGTAGATATCTGCATCCGAACCTCTGGAGAAATAAATACGTTCAAAAGAACATGACTTCTGCTCTACTGGTTGTCGAAACATTTCTTCGGTGATCGTACCGTCTTTTTTGACAATAAGGGCATGACCGGGTTTGATTTCCTTAACGGCACGCAACGGAATGTTAAATGCTGTCTGAATAACAGGTCTTTCGGAAGTAACAACCAAGATCTCATCGTCCTGATAATAAAATGCAGGACGGATTCCTGCCGGGTCACGCATCACAAAAGCGTCTCCATGTCCAAAGATACCTGCAATGGTATAACCACCATCCCAAGTCTTTGCCGAACGGGTCAATATCTTGGCCACATCAAGGTTTTGAGCAATCTGTGCCGAAATCTCTATATTCGAATAGCCTTCTTCTTTAAATTTGTCGAACAATTCCTGATTTTCATCATCCAGAAAATGACCTATCTTTTCGAGGACAGTCACCGTATCCGCTTTTTCTTTCGGATGCTGTCCCAAATCGTACAACTGCTGCAACAGCTCATCGACATTTGTCATGTTAAAGTTGCCAGCAACTACGAGATTCCTTGTCATCCAGTTATTTTGTCGTAAAAAAGGATGACAGCTCTCGATACTGTTCTTACCGTGCGTACCGTAGCGCAAATGCCCTAACAATACCTCACCTGTAAAACTTACATTATCCTTCAACCACTGTGTGTCTTTGGACTCTACCGGAAAAGCTTTATTGACGGAAGCAAATTTTTTCTGTACATATTCAAAAATATCTGCCACAGCTGAGGACCCCATCGCTCTGTATCGACTGATATATCGGTTACCGGGCTTTACATCAAACTTAATCGTGGCAATTCCCGCACCATCCTGTCCACGGTTGTGCTGCTTCTCCATGAGAAGGTACAGTTTGTTGATACCGTAGTAAGGGGTGCCATATTTTTCCTGATAATATGAGAGGGGTTTTAATAATCTGATAAGTGCAATACCACACTCGTGTTTAATAGCGTCGCTCATAGCATGAATTGAGGATACAAAGGTACGAAAATTAAATTTTTTTAAAATATTTGCCCGCTATATTTTTACACAAAAATGTATAAACAAAAATCCCTGGCCTTAGGCAGACCAGGGATCATTGTTATTAAGGTTCGAATTGAAAAATACTATAATTTCTCTCCATGCTGAGAAAGATCCAATCCTACCTCCTCTTCTTCCTCGGAGACACGCAGCGGAGAAATGATATCGGTGAATTTCAGCAGCACAAACGCCATAACGAGCGTAAATACCGTCGCGCCGATCAAACCGATCACATGGGCTACAAAGAGATCCGTCTCACCATAGAACAATCCATTAGCCTCGACAGCCTCATTGATAGAGCGATGTGCAAATACACCCGTTAAGACCATACCTACCATACCACCGACACCATGGCTAGGAAACACATCCAACGTATCGTCCAGTTTGGATTTGGTTCGCCAGTCTATCAAAAGCCGGCTAACCACTGCAGCAACTGCACCTATGACCAATGAATGTGGAACACTGACAAATCCGGCAGCCGGTGTAATAGCCACCAACCCAACAACCACACCTATACAAACGCCCATAGCAGAAGGTTTGATACCCCGTGCCGCATCAAAGAAAATATAAGTCAAGGCCGCCGCACCCGAAGCCGTAGAAGTCGTCGCCAGCGCCGTCGCGGCCAATTGTGACGCACCAAAAGCAGACCCTGCATTGAAACCAAACCAACCAAACCAAAGCATACCTGTACCGAGCAAGACATACGTGATACGCGCCGGTGTATGTTCTTTGAAATGTTTACCCTGTTTTAGATAGAGCGCAGAAGCCAATGCCGTCAGACCTGCCGACATATGCACTACCGTTCCCCCGGCAAAGTCCAGCACCCCCATCTTGAACAGAATCCCATCGGGGTGCCAAGTCGCATGGGCCAATGGAGCATATATAAAAATAAAAAATAAGCATATGAACAACACATAAGAGGTAAATTTGATCCTTTCGGCAAAAGCCCCTGTAATCAATGCCGGAGTGATAATAGCAAATTTCAACTGATACATAGCAAAGAGCGTAAAGGGTATCGTAGAAGCTCCTCCCCAGGGTTTTCCATCCAAGACACCGTTAAACATAAAATAGGTCGTAGGATCCCCGATGATTCCCCCTATCGAATCGCCAAAAACCAAGGAAAAACCAAATACCACCCATACAACTGCAATGACAGCCATACAGATAAAGCTCTGCAACATGGTAGAAATCACATTTTTCTTTTTTACCATTCCACCATAAAAATAGGCCAAACCCGGAGTCATGATCAAAACCAAAGCCGCCGATGTCAACATCCAGGCTACATCCGCCCCATCATACGTGTAATTTTCATCACCCTGAGGCAAAGAAGGTGAAAATAAGGCAATACCCACAATAATTGCCATCAAAAAGATAGGAACAAAAGATTTTTTACCCGATAAACTCATATTTTTTTTACATTTTTACATTAAACAGCACAAATAAATAAAATATAAACAACAAAATAAATATTTTTTTAAAATTTTTGTACAAATGAGTGTAAAAACATAAAAATAACACATATCTATAAATAAAAAAAGCGTTGTTCCATCAAACAAAGGAACAACGCTAACTGAAATAGAATACTCGAGTGTCCGATTCAAAAAGCTCGTTAGACGCTAACCACATCACCCTCTTGGGATGCGCACACAGAACAGCGCCTACGCCACAGGCTTGTCTGCAAGCTTACGGACAAATAAATTATAGTTTTCATGCTTCTCTACGTATATCTGCTCGCCGACATCGATAAAGCCATCCAAAGCGACAGCATCGTACCATACCCCATCGATCTCTATCTTGCCCGAAGGTCGTAATACGGTCTTAGCAACCCCTTCCTTGTGAATAAGATTGACTTTGGGTACAGAAGAAGTGTAGCCCGTATCCGAACGCTGTTCGTCCTGTAGCACCAATCTTTTGAAAGCCGAAGAACGCAATACATTTCTCCCAAAAATAACCATAAGAACTATGGACAGCACCATAGCACCTATAACAACCAAAAACGAATTCATCAATAAACCGGGTTTAGATAGCTTAAAATCAAAATAATCATTGGCCAACATCGAAAAGGCCAGTCCGCACAAGACAAATATAATACCCAAGATACCGGCCACACCAAAGCCCGGTATCACAAAGACTTCAAGGGCCAAGAGTACAACCCCAATCACAAACAAAGCAATCTCCCAATTGTCTGCCAGTCCCTGCAGATATAAAGGTGCAAAAAACAAGGCCGCCGAAACAATAGCCACGACCAAGGCAAAACCAATACCCGGCGTCTGCAATTCGAAATAAATCCCTCCCAATATCCCCATGATGAGCAACCCACTGACCATAGGATTGATGAGCATCGCGATGATGTGGTCAGTCCATGTCAATTCGTGTTGTACCACAGTAGGCGCCAGTATCTGCAAATCGGCAAAGATCTCCTGTTCTGTTTTGACCTCCGCTTTGGCCAATTGCGCCTTTACAGCTTCAGAAGCCGTAAAGGTCAATACCTGTCCGTCTTCTTTATAGGCTGGCAAGGAAATCGATGGATCGACAAAAGCTTCAGCCATCTTCGGGTCACGACCTTTAGCTTCTGCTGTGGCACGCATCAATCCGCGCATGTAAGACTGATATTTCTCGGGCATAATCTCCCCCGATTGATTGACCACACTAGCGGCTCCCAAGGATGAACCGGTATGCATATAGATATAATCCGACGCCAAAGCAATCAATGTTCCGGCAGAAGCCGCATTGTTATTGACATACACAATGGTTTTCATGTCAGCATTCAGCAGGAGACTCCGAATAGAATCCGCAAAATTGACCGCGCCCCCAAAAGTATTCATCTCCACGAAAAAATAATCCGAATTCTCTTCTTGGGCAGCCTTATACGAATTTTTAATTACTCTCCAGGCATTGGGTCCTACGTCTTCTTTGAGGTCCGTCTTATAGATCCGCTGTGCATACGCCGCATTTGTCGCAACAGCGACAAGGATTAAAAACAAAATGGTTTTCGTAAATTTGTATAAAGTCATTGTCCAATCAAATAAGATGAATAAATATACAATTAAAAAAGCATTTGAGAAAAGTTTTCCTTCCCCTATTTGGAAAATAGAAGTCGATTGTGCCTGCAATTGTATGGCAATAGAGTATCGAGACCCCGGCACGACCTTGCCCTCTTTTTCTGTATTGGATTTTGATGGAAATGTAAGATGTGTAGCTCTGCCCGCTGATGAAAAGGAATGGACACTGGAAGCTATACAAGGAGAGTTCTTGATCCTCAAAAGATTCGGTAGTTCATCACCCATAGAGGCTGGGATCCGTATTTTGCACTATCCCAGCCGCAGTGTCGTAACCACAGCCATGGAGTATGTCCTACAGGAAGTATACCAGGGCACAGTAGTGGCCCGACACCGATCCATTCCGGAAGGACTGCTATTTTCTATGGAAATAGCCACCGGCAATATTACCCAAAGCAAAGATCAAACATACCTATCCCCTTCTTTGCACATACATTATCCAATAGCCTACACTGGAACCTTGCCTCATTTCATCCGTGAAATACCTTTTGTAGACAGTATCTGGCTGCTTCCATTCGATGATATATACATTTGGTCTTATCACTTGGCACAGGAACACAAATACGACTTGCATATCGCCTTATCGACTAAAAATGAACTGTTTGACACAAAAATTATACTCAAAGGCTTAGACAGATTAATCCCTCAACCCTTTTTTCAAGTCGAAAGGTATATTTTCTTTTTATCCCATACGAAGCAAGAAATTGTGACGTATTTAGTATAATTGCATGTTATGATAAAGAAAAGAACAATAAAAATATTCCATAGATTATCACTTTTTATCTTTTTTGGTCTCCCTATATTCCATCCTAACGCATCAAGCGCCACTATTATATATAAGATCAATACACACGCAGTGCCCGACTCTATCGGTACAGAGGTGGTCAATGGGAATAGATTTGTGATCCATAAATTGACACCACAAGAAACGTATTATCAATTGGGGCGTATCTATAATGTTCCGGTGAAAGATATTATGCAAGCCAACAACAAGAAAAACTTACGCGTAGGCGATACGGTAAAAATTCCCCGTGGAAAAGTAGCGGTCGCAATAGAAAATATTCAAAAGGAAGTAGCCTCGGCTGTTTCGACACCAACAAATCCGGCCACCGGTACGACACAAAAGATTTTTACCGAATACAAAGTGGGCAAAAACGAGACCTTATATGCTATTTCAAGACGGTTTAGTGTCAGTGTAGACGCTGTCAAAAGAATGAACAACCTCACATCCGATACGCTCCGCGAAGGACAGCTCCTCAAAATACCCGACTCCAGTAACCCTGAACCCACTACCCCCGAAGTCGTGACACCGATTCCCGACATTGTAGAGGAACGACAGCCCATCGATGATTCCGAATTTAGGGCCAATCGATATGGCATCCGTGAAAAAAAGGAACGTGGAATAGGAACATGGATGGAGAGCTTAGGTGATGGACAAACGAGTTTGGCCCTACACAAGACAGCTCCGATAGGTACAATCCTAAAAATCACCAATCCCATGAACAAAAGTGTCACCTTTGCCAAGGTCGTAGGCAAGTTTGGCGACAATCAGGAAACACATGATGCAATCGTCGTCTTGTCCAAGTCTGTTGCGACAGCACTTGGTTTACTGGACAAGAGATTCTTGATAGAGCTCAATTACGGTGCGCCATTGGAATAATATCCATAGGAGAAGATTTTGAAAAAAATCACAACTGTTTTAATTTGAATTCATTCTAAACAACTATCTTTGTAGCATGAATCAAAGTGAAATATCCTCATGTACCGAAATGCATGAAATCCAGGAATTTCCCAAAGGCCTCAATCCCTTTGGCTGTTATTCATGTTGTATTCTCAAAAAATGCTGTAAAAAATATAAAAAGGGCAAAAGGTGCAAAAAATGCCCGAAGCGGTAAAAGACATTATAACCCTATTCATCCATAGATATCTCCTCATACTTCGTCGATATGACGATAAAGCTAGAAACATCATTCATGATGATACGGCTCTCCCTTCAAGATACTAAAAGCCCTATACACCTGCTCCACAAAAAAGAGACGTACCATCTGATGCGAAAAAGTCAATTTGGAGAGTGAAATCTTATCATTTGCCCTTTTGATCATTTCATCTGAAAAACCATAGGGTCCACCGATCAGAAATACAACGTGCTGCGTGCTGGCCAGCATCTTCTGTTCGAAATAGCGTGCAAATTCTACTGATCTGATTTCTTTTCCCCGTTCATCCAACAGGATCACAAAATCCTGTGGGGAAAGCTGTTTTAACAACAATTCTCCTTCCTTTTCCTTCTGTTGAAATTCAGACAGATTTTTAACATTTTTGACGTCTGGCAATACGAGCAATTGAAAGCCGATATAATGCTTCAACCGTTTCAAATATTTGTCAATACCTTCCTGAATGAACTTTTCATCAGTTTTTCCTATGCAGATAAGACTAATCTTCATTATATTTATCCCAAAATCAACACAAACTTGTCAGCAAATGTCCACAAAATTTTGAAAACAAACATAGGAAAACAGAATCATACACACATTTCATTACTTTCACAAAAAACAGAGATATGAAAAAACACTTACTACTAGCATCGACTGCTTTGTTGATGGCTATCGCTCCTGTCGTAGCACAAGAGGATACCACAAAAACCTGGACAATAAAAGGGGAAAACACCTTCCTTATTAACCAAAGTTCCTTTACCAACTGGGCAGCTGGGGGTGTCAACGCTTTCGCCGGTAACCTAATGTTCAATTACGATTTCAATTACAAAAAAGACAAATGGAATTGGGACAATAAAGTTTTGGCTGCCTATGGACAGACTTTCCAAAAGGAAACCGACTGGCGCAAAAACGATGACCGCTTCGCACTCAACTCACTGTTGGGCCATCAGATAAACCAAAAATGGCTCTATACATTTTTCCTCAACTTCAATACACAATTTGTAAATGGTTATAACTACGACAACAATGGCGACGGCACATTGACCTCTTCGGGACTCTCTCCGGCATACCTCAGTTTTGGTCCCGGTATCGCCTTCAAAGAGTCTGACAACTTCAAGATCAATATATCACCTGCTGCTGCCCGTTTCGTATTTGTAACCAATCCCGATGTCGACGAAACATTGTACGGATTGGATCCGGGCAAAAAATCAAGATTTGAATTCGGGGCCTCACTAGACGCCTATTACAAAACACCTATTGTAGAAAACGTAACTTTTGAAAACATCTTGCGACTATATTCCAATTATTTGGAAAAACCTCAGAATGTGGACATCGACTATACGGCCAATCTATTCATGAAGGTCAATGAATTTATCTCGGTCAATGCAGGTGTACAGCTCATCTACGATGACAACACCAAGATTCCGACCATTGAAAACGGTGTAGAAATCGGAAGTAGCCCCAAACTACAGATAAAACAGATATTGGGTGCAGGGATTACGTATAAATTCTAATAACTTCCAACATTATTTCAGCTTCCAAAGACTTCCAAAGTTTTTAGAAACTTTGGAAGTCTTTTTTATTATACAATATAATAATTATTTTCGGGTATGAAAGTGATCGGAATAATACCTGCGCGATACGAATCTTCGCGTTTCCCTGGAAAACCACTAGTCGACATAGGCGGACAGACCATGATACAAAGGGTGTACCAACAAGCTAAACATGCCGCTACGCTACATGAGGTCATCGTCGCTACAGACGACCAACGTATATATGACCATGTCAGAAGTTTCGCCGGCAATGTCGTCATGACCAAAAGCACACACCAGTCAGGAACGGATCGATGTGCCGAGGTAGTACAACAAGTACAAGGTTTTGATGTGGCGATCAATATACAAGGTGACGAACCTTTTATAGATCCACAGCAGATAGATCTATTGGTTGCTTGCTTTGAAACTCCAAGTACAGAGATAGCAACACTGGTTCGAAAAGTCGCCACATTGGAAGAACTAACCAATGAAAACAAACCCAAGGTGGTTCTAAATAAAAAGGGGGAAGCAATATATTTTTCACGGCAAACTATCCCTTTCCTTAGGGGCGAACGCATAGAAAATTGGTTGAGCAAACGCCCTTTTTACAACCATATCGGGATTTATGGTTATAGAACCAACGTCCTCAAGCTGTTGAGTGAATTGCCTGTATCGGATTTGGAACTCATGGAATCTTTAGAGCAACTGCGTTGGTTAGACAATGGCTATAAAATACAGACTGCTTTGTCCAGCCATACAAATGACGCTATCGATACGCCTGAAGATTTAAAACAGATCATCGACAAATATTTTTAACACATCTCTATGAACAATACGGACAAGCTTCATCCAGAAGAAAGTAAAGAGCTGCTTATAGTGCTAAAAAAACGTTTTGAACAGAACATGGATCGTCACAAGGGATTGCAATGGGCGCCCATACAGGCCAAACTGGAAGCTCATCCAGAAAAACTGCGATCTCTTCATGAAATGGAAGAAACAGGAGGTGAACCCGATGTCGTACGATACGATAAAGCCACAGATGAGTACGTTTTTTATGACTGCTCATCCGAAAGTCCTAAAGGTCGAAGAAGCGTCTGCTATGATCTCGAAGCACTTGAATCCAGAAAACAGCACAAACCCCACCACAGTGCTATAGGAATGGCTGCTGAGATGGGCATCGAAATCTTGTCTCAGGAACAGTATCTGGAATTGCAACAATTTGGAAAATTTGACACCAAAACCTCCAGTTGGGTCAAAACTCCAACCGAAATGAGAGAACTGGGAGGTGCCCTATTTGGAGACTGGCGCTACGGAAGGGTATTTTTCTACCACAATGGTGCCGAGTCCTATTATGGTGCACGAGGATTTCGTGGAGCACTCAAGGTATAAAAAAGTAGGAGGGTGTCTAAAAAGCCAATCATACCGTCATTTCGACGAGGTAAGAGGAGAAATCTATGGTTGAGCAGCTTTTCAACTTGTTGAAAATCAGTTAATTCTAATTCATCCATAGATTTTCCTGCGGAGAGCTCGTTTCACTCGGTTCTCTCTTCGTTCGAAATGACGATTATATGAATTGCCAGACCTTTTTAGACAACCTCCTACAAAGTCTACTTTTATAAAGATTTCAGTTTTTCATATCTTAATAAAGCCTCCAGAAAATAATAATCCGCATAGATCAACGGTACATCCACTTCACTATTATGTGGAAGGCTACCTACAGAATGCTTTAAGATAAAACCACCATTTGTGCCCGGTTCTGCCAAATACGCTTTGGATGACAATGATTTGAGTAAGGCTTCGGCAAAATCAAAATAGCGTTTGGAGACTTCGCCGGAAGTATATGTACTCAGTTCCAGCAAAGCAGAAGCAACCAAGGCTCCAGCTGAGGCATCTCTTGGTATGTAATCCAACTCCCTGAAAGAAAAATCCACATCCGACTTATACCCCTCCTGCCCGGCATTGAAATCCCAATACGGAACCTTGTCTTCCGGCAGATTTGGATGATTGACAAAGAAGTCAGCAGCTTTTTGTGCTGTCTTCAGATATTTCGGGTCTTGCGTCTCCCTATACATCAATGTATAGCCATAGATAGCCCAGCCCTGCCCTCTTGACCAAGTAGAATTGTCCGCATAGCCTTGATTGGTTTGCTGATGGATAGCTTCACCCGATATCGAATCGTAGTCCACAACATGGTAGGTACTGTAATCTGACCTAAAATGATTTTTCATAGTCTTGTCGGCATGACTGATCGCTACTTCTCTATATTTCGGATTGCCTGTAATCTTGGATGCATAAAAGAGCAATTCGAGATTCATCATATTATCGATGATGACCGGGTAGGTCCAGACGGTCTTTCCGTCCCAGGATGCTTTTTCATTCCAGGATTTGATGACTCCGGCTTTGGGGTTGTAACGTTTGAGGGCCGATTCGGCAGAATGCACCATCAAATCTTGATATTCCTTGATTTTTGACGAATCTGTTTCCAACCGCAATGCATTGCCATACGAACAGTACATGACAAAACCTATATCGTGATGCTGGGTCAGATCTTTAGCTTTTTCCAATGCTTCGGTCCATTTGGTCGCTGCTTTCTTGATGGTAGTATCTTGTGTATACTCATAGATATACCACAGCCCTCCCGGAAAAAAGCCTCCCGTCCAATCCCATTCGTCCGTACCAACGACCTTACCGTCCTTGTCCAGTGTACGTGGAAAAGATGTCAGATCGGTTTGGTTCTGCACGATGTAATTGTATTGCTCTTTTGCAACAGCAAAACTATGCGCTACAAAACTTGTATCTTGTTGTTCTTTTTTCTGTCCGGATTGGCAAGACTGTAGAACAAAAGCACCCAGTGCTACTGCCAAAAATAAATACTGAATTGATTTTAGTTTCATATGTAAATAATTTGTCTTTTAATGGCCATATGGAATGTCCAGATTTTTTTCATTCGTGTTTGTGTTTTGGCAATCGTGGACATTTCATAAATAAAAATTAAGGTTCGACTACTTCTAACGTAAATTCTTTGATGACTTGACTATGCCCATACACTGTGGTATTGGCCCCTACGAATACGACATGATAAGTTCCGGGTTTTTCAAATTTATAGGTATAAAGATCCATCCGTGTACTCATGTTCTTCAAGGGAATACCGACATCCGGAGCAACGGCATTCAGGTTAAATCCTCTGGATACTGCATACACCAGATTACTTCCGGTCGCAGCATTTCCTCCTTGAAAGCGAAGACCATTAGCATTTAGTATCCATGCGACAGGTGAACCGTTCAAGCCTATGGATGTCCATTCTCCTCCTTGCAAATTGGTAATAGGCAAGATCTGATCATCCGGTGTAATCGTCTGCAAGTCAAACTGATTGATCCACCATCTCGGCTGTGTAGACCCCGTAGTTCCTGTATACTTAAATGCAAAATACAAGAGTTTATCGGGGTCGACATCCAACCCCTCGCTCGTCAAGGTTTTCAAGTCCACAGTACCGGAAGATTTATAGGTATTGTCATCAGGTTGAAAAGGCGACAGGTCAAAAGCCCCAGTGATATCTACCCAATCACCAGGATCGATCCCTGACGCATCATATTGCCCTCCAAAAGTCTGCGAAGCCAACAGACGCAACGAATTAGGTTGCAGTGCATCCGATCCATACCGTTTGTTTGTAGCAAAGGTCAATGTAATCGCCTTTGACTCGGCTACTGTACGATTCCTGTATTCGTACTTGTGCCCTTCTTCGCCTGAGTAAAAACTCAATTGATCGGGATTTCCCGTGATCTGAAAGACCACGTCTTCATCTACCTGAAATGTTGTTTTGTCCAGGGTGATATCCATGTTCAATGCTATCCCTTCTTTCTTCTCACAGGACTGAAAGACGATCACGGACAACACGGCTAGTTTTATAATTCTTTTCATAATAATCATTATTTAAATTTTTACCATCCCTCATTTTGCCACATTAAATTATTCAAGGTGAGCTCTCCAATAGGTATCGGAAACCAAATATCCCGCTCGCTTACATTTCTAAAGGCAAGGGCCATATATTTTAAGTTGTCCGGTGCAAGTGTCGTGTAATCCTGCTGCGTCTGTTTCATTTCGGTAAGAAAAGTTCCGTAGCGTACCAGATCGAATTTCCTTAACCCTTCATAACACAGCTCACGCATACGCTCCGAACGGATGGAATCCCGCAGTGCGACAGAAGTACTTACATCTGACGTAATATCGGAAGCATTCACCCTATCGCGGACTTCTTTCAATGCAGTCGTCGCCCTAGTCGTCGCACCGTTGACCTCATTCTCCGCTTCGGCAAACATCAACAAGACATCCGAATAGCGGAGCAGCGGAAAATTGATCGGTGTATAGTTTTTATTTTTCGGCAACCTCTTCTCATCATCTCTTCTATACTTAGCCATGTGCCGGCTTTCTATTTCATTGACATAAAATACCTTGGGGTTGGTACTGGTATTTCCCTGATAATAGAAATTGGCAATATTCCAGTTACGACGTTCGTCTGCGCTCTCATACAATTCAAAAAGCTTACGACTAGCCGCGATAAAACCATAGCTGTACCCATCGGGCTCATTCGTATTCAAGATCCCACCAAGATTGCCAATTCTCCCAGCTTCAAAATCTCCACCACGATTACCGTACAATTCCACTTCCCATATCGACTCCTCGATGTTGTACTCGTCAGCGGCCATGTCCTTGAATATCTGGGTATAATCAGATATCAGGCTGTGTACATATTGTCCTCCTGTCGGAAAGACTAATTTTTCGGACCACTCCAATGCTTTTGCATATTTGCTGGCATCGTTCAAGGGAGCTCCGGCCATTTTGAGGTAAACCCGTGCCAACACACCCCTTACAGCAGATTTTGTGATCCTGCCAGCATGTCCATATTCTTGAATATCCCGCACCATTCCATCGGCTTCTTCCATTTCCTGTGTGATAAAATCATACACTTCCCGCTGAGGAGTTCTCTCGATATCCACTTCTGTTACGGAGATGGTTGGTGTTGTTTTCAAAGGAACATCCCCCCAATTGGTTACCAGAATAAAATAATAATAAGCCCTTAGGAACTTAACTTCTCCGATAGCAGCCGTTTTTTCTTCCTCATCCATCGGGGTATCGGACACCTTACTCAAAAAGAAATTTGCCCGTTCGATACCTTGATATAAAAAACGCCATAAATTCACAATCGTAGCGTTTGCTGCATCGTAATTGTAAACCTCCGGTCCTGCAGTATAGTTATTCCTGTAATATGCTCCTTCGTCCGCTAGTGTCAAAAAACTGCTGTAAGTACCTCCATAAAACTGTTCTCTCCCTAAAATATCGTACACACCGATCAATCCTGCGCGGACTTCTTCGGCTGTCGTGTAGTAGTTTTCCCGTACAATATCATAAGGTTGCTTATCCAAAAAATCTGAACAACTGCCCAAACCTAACGTAGCTGTCAACACACCTACTTTTATCGTATTGAAAAAATAATTTTTATATATCCTTTTCATCTCAATATCACGTTTAGATTTATAAATTAAGGTTTAAACCAAATACAAATGTTTTTGGTCTAGGATAGGACGAGTAGTCAAACCCCGGTGTAAGTGCCGAATAAAAAACAGCCACCTCCGGATCATACCCTGTATAATTGGTCCATGTCCAGATATTCTGTGCTGACACATATGCACGTAACCCTTTAATGTTATATTTAGATAACAACGAATTATCAAAATTATACCCTATAGAAAACGTTTTCAACCGCAAATACGAACCATCTTCGACTACCCGGGTAGAATATGCATTGGGTCCTTGTCCATTGACACGGGGCATAGTCGACTGTGTATTGTCCGGTGTCCATCGATCTGCAAAGGAAGCAAATTGATTTAAGTTGGCCATATTTCCATTTTCAAACAATATTCTGTTGGCATTAAGCACATCATTGCCATACGACCATTGAAAGAAAAAGTGCATATCTATATTCTTGTATTGTAAGGTATTCGCAAATCCACCTTGGTGGATAGGGTATCCTCTTCCTATCACGGTCCTGTCGTAGTTGTCCACGACCAAATCACCGTTGAGATCTTTGTATTTGACATCTCCCGGTTGAATAGAAGACCTTGGATTGCCATTGGTCGTTACTGTAGGTTTCAGTACATACGTACCGTTTGGCAACTGGTCAAAGTCATCATACTGATATACTCCTTCCCACAGGTATCCATACATTTGGCCCAATGGTTGATCTTTTTTTGCTATATAAAGAGGAATTTCCCTATAATGTTGATCCCATGCTACCGTTCTGGTCAGACTTTCCTGGTTTTGGGTCAGTTTGACCACCTTATTCTTATTGAAGGCAATATTGAAAGAGCTATTCCACGTAAACTCACTGTTTTTGATGATATCACCGGACACGGTCAGTTCTACGCCTCGATTACTGGTTTCGCCGATATTCTTATAAGCATTTGTATATCCTGTAGAATTTGGCAACTCAGCATACAAAAGTAGGTCATAAGTACGTTTGTCATAGTAATCTGCTGTCAATGACAATCTATTCTTGAAAAAAGCCAAATCTATCCCCGCATTAGTCTGCGCTGTACTTTCCCAACGCAGATCCGGTGTCCCTATCCCCAGATACATACCTTGATACAGTACATCATTCCAAGAGTAATAAGCATTGTCTATAGGACCGACATTTGTTACAAAAGTCGGTGAAAACCGCGCATATTCCCCTACACGGTTGTTACCCGTCACACCGTAGCCCAAACGTACTTTGGCGTCCGAAAACAAAGTTTGATTTTTCATAAAAGGCTCATCGATCAAACGCCAAGCAAGGGCCATCGACGGAAAATAACCAAATCGATTGTCTCCTCCGAATTTAGAAGAACCATCGGCACGAAATGAGGCTGTCAACAGATAACGGCTCTTGTAATTATAGTTGACCCGACCCAAATAGGACATCATAGACCAGTCTGATCGCAGAGAAGTTAAGGGTTGTTGCTCTCCATCGCTCAACCCCGTCAATCCCTTGCTTTCATAAGGTAAATTAATAGCTGACATACCATATCGATTATACGCATTCTCCTGAAAGGTCAGTCCAGTTACGATGTTGAGTGTATGATCCTTAAACTTCTTGTTGAACGTCAATGTATTCTCGTTCAGCCAAGTATTGCTCTGCGTGTACAAGATAGAACCGTTTACTTTGTTCGTGCTGCCAGGATATCCATAGCGTGTTTTAGAATTGTTAAATACATCCTGACGCCAATCTGCATTATTGATACCTCCGGTCATTCTGAGCTTTAGGTATGAAGTGATCGGGTATTCGGCATAGGCATTCACAATAAGCCTATGGTTATAGTTCTCACGCAATTCATTATGCGCAGACAAGACCGGATTGAAACGATAATCGTTTGCACCATCTACCACATCATCTTCCAACGCGCTTAGCAGGTCTTCATCACCATACGTCACTGGGCGGTACCCCCATACACTAAACATGAGGTAGTTCATTGCCGAAAAACTTGACTCGGGTGTTGCTGGATTGCTTCCGTCGGTCAATGTACTGGTATAGGTAGAGTTGATCCCTACCTTGAGTTTGCTAAAGGTTTGATCCAATGTGATTTTTCCTTGTTTGCGACTGAATCCAGAGTTCACAATGATACCATCCTGATTAAAGATATTGCCGGAAAAGGAGTATTTGGTATTGTTGTTGCCCCCCATGACCGACAAGCTGTGGTTTTGCATGTTGGCCTTCCTGAAAATATATTCCTGCCAATCGTAGCTGTCTATATTCCGATAATCTTCAAGTGTCCTTCCATCGGAATAGTAGGTGGCATCCATACTGGCTGGAGCACGTTCTGCCTGTAGACGCACAAACTCATATCCGTCCATCATGTCGATCTTGTTGATGATATTTTGGGTGCCTAGATAACCGGAATACGTAATCTGCGGCGCACCGACCTTACCTTTTTTAGTCGTGATCAAGATAACGCCATTTGCACCTCTAGCTCCATAGATAGCAGTGGCTGACGCATCTTTCAAAACTTCTATCGATTCGATTTCATCGGGATTCAATACACTACTATTGGCATCTTCCATTGGGAAGCCGTCAATTACGTAGAGCGGCGAATTATCTTGTGTCAACGAGTTGGCTCCGCGAATGACAATATTGACCGAACTGCCCGGTTTTCCGCTTTCTGAAGAGACCTGTACCCCCGCGACCCGGCCCGCTAAAGCCTCAATGGCGGAGCCTACCGGTGCCTTTTGTATGTCCTTTACATTGGCAGACCCCACGGATCCCGTCAGGTCCTTACGCTGCACCTCGCCATAACCGATCACGACGACTTCATCCAAGGATTTGCTATCGCTCAACAGTTTGACCTGCAAGATCTTTCGCTCCCCAACAGTGGTCTCATAATCCACATAACCGACATATTTGAACACTAATATGGCCGAAGGCCCCGGTACTCCGACCGTGAATCGTCCGGAAGCATCCGATACGCCTAGTAAACCACCGTCTTTTAGTAGAATACTTACCCCAGGCAAAGGTTTACCTGTCTCCTGCTCTGTGACCACGCCATTTATCTTTTGCGATTGCGCAAAGACGGGGTGCTGAAACAAGCATAGGAAGACAAATAAGATTGTACTTGCTTTTTGTATCATAATATGGTTTTTTAATTTATTACTGTGTTTCCTTTTATTTTTATTGTTTTTGTGGCACCTTTAAATTGGTTTTGAGGGAGTTCGACTGTCAGATCCTGCTGAATACCATCTCCCGACACCTGGATTTGTACTTGTGACAACGATTGGTAAGGGTCTGCAACGGATAAATCATACATTCCTTTTTCTTCGTATAATTGCATCAGAATAGGGGCATTGACACGAATGGTGATACCGTCTTTCCTAAATTCTCCCGCTTCATAAAAAACGATTTGCAAAACATGTAGACCTTTATGTCGAACGGCCTGAACTTTGTCGGTATTTTCAATGATTTCTATCGCTGAGGCCTCTTCGTTGTCCAGTCGTCCCGTAGCAGGATACACAATATAAGCATAACTTGCATCGACGGGTTTGACACCATGATCTATCCATAACTTGAACACATCTCCTTTCTGTTCTCCCTTGGGACGAGCTCTGTTGATCTTGTACCATGTACCTTTTTGTTCCTTGGTCGTCAGTCTGAGGTCAGTCTGCACCGGAAACTGATAAATCACTTGACGATGGGCAATAATATCATTGGCCTGTGTGGCAAAAGCCAACGAGTCCGACTTGTGGACAGGCTTGTCATTATGCAATACGCCATCGACCAACCATGTTTGGTTGACTGTGGTCACGATAGGATCTTCCGATTGTGAGGTTATTCCTGACCCCAGACAAACGATGGCCTTGTCAAAAAAGAACCAGGATTTATTGGCCACGACACCGTCATAATCCACTTTCATGGCCGAAACGCCATAATTAGAAGCCGAAACACCTCCAGCAAATTTATTGGCTGCCGGAACACCCCATTGTTCTTTCAACACTTCATCTTCCTTCGCATCACGGGTAGTTGTACCCGGAACTTTGTCCCATTCCCATATAGGAAAAATATTGTAGTATTCCGGGCCAAATACCTGTATATTGGTCACACCATCTGTCATGTGTTTACCATAGATGTTTTCTTGATTTCCAGATTCGGATTTGTTCGTACGGTTGCTGGCCATTCGTACATTGAAATGATAGCCTTTACGCAAGTGTGTGGTATAATCAGCCTTCCAATAATGTGTGTGCTTATGATCCGTATGACTATTATAGCGTACGGAACTGTCCAATTTGGCTATTCCTTTTTCCCATACAGTTGCATTCTTTGGATCGACAAGGATCATTTGCCTCAAAATGCCTGCTTCTCCTTTTTTCTTGAGAATATTCGGTCTGCTCATACCTCGTCCATGCACATTGAAATCGATATAACCGGAGCGGATAATAGGCAGATAGGTGTTTTTGACAAAGTTTGAAAAAAGCTCCAACCGATCTGGATCAATGGCATAAGGTGTCTCACGCACATAGGCCATGACTTTGGAAATACCTTTCATAAATTCCTCGCCATAACCTGCAATATACAGTTGGGGGCCATGCTGCAAATACGAATAGTCATATTGCAAACCTTCTTTGTCATCTACCAACTGGACAGGATAAAATAATTGCTCAAGAGAAGATGCCAATAGGTTTTTGTCCTCTGTAATCAATGACCTATAAAAATAGTGCATGGCGATATCGCTTTTATTCGCCCCTGTTTTGGCATAAGGATCACCTTTTATCATTTTAAAAACCAAAACATCCTCGAGATCCGAATGTATTTTATCCTTACCAAACTTCATGAGAATCAACGATACACCTATGGCTTTTGGTATAGCAATTTCATTGTGCCACCAGTTGTCGCTATAAAAATCATTGTCCGACCAATATTGGAGAGCCTTGTCAATGCCTTTTTTCAGAGCCGCATTTTGATATAAAGTGCTTTTTTCGTAGATATAAGCCGATATCATGGGCAGCAAACGATTAAAATGTTCCGATGGTTCCCACTCGGTAATGGTTGTTTTTTGATAGTCAATGTCTTTCCACGATCCGTCTTGCTGTTGTGCATTCAAAAAAGCTTTTGCTTTGGCAGCATTGGAAGAAGCCTTAATGACCTCATCATCAAATACACGCTTCATAATCGTTCCGAACGGATATTCAGCCTGTGCGGATACGTTCAGTGAAAAAAGCAGTACTAATAAAAGTAAATTCAAATTCTTTATCATATCATTCATGCATAATTAAGGGTACAATCTTTCCATTTCTCTTCCCACGACTTCCATCCTGTGCTTCATCAACTGATTATAGTCGCCATAGGGACTAAACCATTTTGGATCTTGCATCTCTTCTTCCCATTTTGCCAAATCAGACAATAGCCTTTGACAGACTTCTGGGTGTTCTGCAGCCACATTGGTCTGTTCTGTTTGATCTGTCGACAGATCAAACAAGAGTACAGGTTGGGTATCTACAGCTATCATTTTCCAGTCTTTGTGACGAACGGCCTTGGCCACTCCCCTTCGCCAGAAAAGTTCAGCATGTCCCTTTTCGGGGCTACGATAGGATTCCAAAAGGTTTTTACCATCGATTTTTTGATCAGGCAAAGTTTTTCCACCCGCAAGGGCAATACAAGTAGGCAAAATATCCATCGTAGACACCAGGCTAGCAGACTGTACACCTGCAGGCAAATGCTTCGGCCACTGCATGATCAAGGGTACACGGATACCTCGTATCCACCCGACCAATTGCATCTTTCCTGAGGTCTGTATAATTCAGAACTTTGTAGTATGAGCAAAGAGGAAAAAAGAGTGCAGATGTTTGCGATGATAGCAGACTGGCATCAGAGCGGCA
>Ga0182746_1000357_pt1 | contig 69023 bp, 52 predicted proteins | sample eDN3rd30CBELigOP_FD_128881 | JGI IMG/M metagenome (GOLD analysis project Ga0182746, IMG submission 128881) | Enriched Organic Plus compost microbial communities from Emeryville, California, USA - eDNA 3rd pass 30_C BE-Lig OP (version 2) (version 2) ...
AAACAACGTCGCCTGATGGCGGTTCTCGCCCTGTATGTAGCCGCTCACATGATGCCTTAGTGCCGGAAAATCAGGATTGTAGACGCCGGGCCGTTTTCACACAGCCTCGGCCATGGATGGCCGAAGACGAGCCGCAGGGATGCGATTTCCGGCGTGCCTCGGGAAGGCCAGGTTGCCGACACGCCCCGCGACACCCCCTCAGAAGCGTCTTCGGGGAAACGCGCCGGGCCTCAAAGGCCCGGCGCAAGCATCAAGCGATGCGTTACCGGCTCACCGGCTCCCCATCATCGTTCCAGATCTCGATCGGCGCGATATCGAGCCCCTCGATCTGATCCCGAATCTGCCGCAGATCGCCGACGACGACCCACACGAGGCTCTGCGGATGCACGACGTCCTCGGCCGCCGACTGCAGATCCTGAAGCGTCAACGCCTCGTAGCGCTCCGTCAACGTCGCCGCAAAGTCGAGCGGACGCCCGTATCGCGCCGACGTGACCAGGCTGTTCAGCACGGCTGCGGACGTCTCGAATCGCCCCGGAAGCTCCCGGGTAAGGCCCGCGATCACGCGCTGCATCTCGTCCTCGGCGATGGGTGTCGTCGACTTGATCGCCTCGAGCTCGCGGATCAGCTCGGCGATCGAGTCGCCGGTCCGATCGATCTGCACGGGCGCGTAGACGAGGAACGGACGATCGCCGCTCGCGGCCTGGAACGCCGTTCGCGCGCCGTACGCCCAGCCTTTCGACTCGCGCAGGTTCATGTTGACCCGAGCCGTGAACGTTCCGCCGAGCACGCCGTTCATCGCCTCGATCGCGAGGTCGCGGTCGGTGCCGAGGCCGGGCGCGACATGACCCGCAAGAATGAACGCCTGCGGCGAGTTCGGCTTGTCGATCAGGATCATCCGCGGAGAATCGGGCAGCTCGACCTTCGCGACGTTCTTCTGCGGCGCAGGCGTGCTCGGTGCGCGCCAGCCGCTGAACGTGCGCTCGAGGATCGGCGTGATCTCTGCGAGCGTCGTATCTCCGGAAATGAAGATCTTCGCGTTATCGGGACGAAGCCACGTCTCCTTGAAGTTCAGCAGATCCTCCTGCGTGATCGACGAGATCGCGTCGACCGTGCCGGAGCCGGTGAACGGCACGCCGTACGCGTGCCCGTCGCCGTACATGATCGGCGGCAGCAGCCGCAGCGCGAGCGACTGCGGCTCCGATTTCTCCTGCGCGATGCTCGCGATCCAACGCGTACGGAGCCGCTCGATCTCCTCCTCGGCGAATACCGGGTTCAGGATCAGGTCGGCCCATAACGCGATCGACGGCTCGAGCTGCGTCTTCAGCGCCGACAGGTTCACCGACGATGCATCGAGGCTCGACCCGGCCGAGATCTGCGCGCCGAGGCGTGCAGCCTCGTCGGAGATCTCGAGCGCGCTGCGCGTTTGCGTGCCGGTATCGAGCATCGACATCGCGAACGACGCGACACCGAGCTTGCCGCCCGCATCGGCCGCATAGCCGGCGTCGAACTGAATCGACATCTCGACGATCGGCAGCTCGTGCCGCTCCGCGAGCACGACCTCGATCCCGTTGCTCAGGGTGCCGGTGTGAATTTCAGGGAACGTCAGCGACGGCATCTCCGTCGGAATCGGCGGCAGCCCCGTAGAGCGGTCGATGCCGTCGGACGACGTCGAGTAGCGGCCGGCCGGCACGACGTCGACCTGATGCCACCCGTCGCCGAGCCAGCGCTGCGCGGCGTCCTGCACGTCCGCAGGCGTCGCCGAGTTGATCCATTCGAGATAGGTTTGCACGAACAGCGGGTCGCCCGCATAGAGCTCGCCTTCCGCGAGCGTCACGGCCTTGCCGTTGAAGCCGCCGACGCGCTCGAGGCCGCGGACGATGCTCGCATTGATGCTCGAGACCACGCGCTGAAGCTCTTCGGCCGTCGGCCCGTTCTCGACAAACTCTGCGACGATGCGGTCGATCGCCTCACTGCCGATCGGCGCCGCCTGGCCGGGATTCAGAACGACGGACAGGTCGAACACGCTCGCGAGCTCGAACGGCGTGACGCCGACGCTGACCTGCGTGGCGACCTGCTTCTCGTAGACGAGATCCACATACAGGCGAGAATTGCGCCCTTGGCCGAGCACGGCCGCGGCGAGATCGAGCAGGGCGCGGTCGCGCGTCGTGCGCGGCGGCACGACCCACGCGCGGTTCACGAGGACCGCGGGCACCTCGTCGTGCTGGATCTCGTGCGTGTTCGTATACCGCTTCGGCACCCAGGTCTCGAACCGGTCGACCTCGGGGCCGGCGGGAATGTCGCCGAAATACGTCTCGACCTTCTCCCGCGCGGTCGCGACGTCGATGTCTCCGGCGAGCACGAGCACGGCGTTGTTCGGGCCGTAGTAATCCCGGAACCACTGCTGCACGTCCTCGAGCGACGCGGCGTCGAGATCTTCCATCGAGCCGATCGTCGGATGGCGATACGGATGGCCGGGAGGGAACAGGCCTTCGTACAGCGCGTAGTTCACGCGCCCGTACGGGGCGTTGTCGCCCTGGCGCTTCTCGTTCTGCACGACGCCGCGCTGGTTGTCGAGCTTCTCCTGCGTCACCGCGCCGAGCAGGTGTCCCATGCGATCGGACTCCATCCACAACGCGAGGTCGACGGCAGGCGTCGGCACGGTCTGGAAATAATTCGTGCGGTCGAGCCAGGTCGTGCCGTTCATATCCGTGGCGCCGACCTGCTGCATCGGCAGGAACCACTCGCCGTCGTAGTGTTCCGTGCCGTTGAACATCAGGTGCTCGAAGAGGTGAGCGAAGCCCGTCTTGCCTTCCGGCTCGTTCTTCGAGCCGACGTGGTACCAGATGCTGACCGCGACGACGGGGGCCTTCCGGTCCTCGTGAACGATGACGCGCAGGCCGTTGTCGAGCGTGAACCGCTCGTACGCGAGGTTCAGCTCCGGCGGGCCGGACGAGGCCGCGCGTGCGGCCTGCGAGCTCGACTGCGCGTCCGACGGCGGTGCGAACGCGAGCCCGCCGACGAGCAGCGCCGACGCGGCGGCTGCGGCGAACGAGAAGCGAAAGGCATGACTCATAAGGTGTTCTCCCTGGCGCGTCGCGTAGACGCCAGAATCATAACCGGAATTGGCGGCCGGGGCCGGGCTGTTCCTGTCCCAGCGTGGGAAGGCGGGTTGGGCCTCGGGTGCGGGGAGGTTGGAGCGCTCGGCGTCGGGACAAGTTCCGGCGTTGTGACGCTGAAGATCGCCTCCGTACGGGGTGGCGGGGCGGGTGCGTCTTCAACGATGGCTTTCAGGGGGACGCGGGAAGTCGCATCCCTGCCGCTCGTGTGCGGCCGTCCATGGCCGCACACGGTCTCTGGAAGAGACGAACGCAGCCACGTCCCGCCGCGCTGCCGTCGAGCTCCCCGAACCAACCCCCGCCGATCCCCCAACCACCCGCGTCACGCGGGTAAACCCGGGGTCAGCCGGCCTGGACGGACAGCTCCGCGTCCGGCGTGTCGTCGTGCGCCCGCGCGCCGAGACGCTCCATCAGATTCGACACGGACAGATACACGACCGGAATCAGCAGCAACGTCACGAGCGTCGACGCGAGCAGGCCGCCGATCACGACCCGCGCGAGCGCCGCCTGGAGCTCCGCACCGGTGCCGATGCCGACCGCGAGAGGCAGCAACCCGAGCACCGTCGTCGTCGTCGTCATCAGGATCGGCCGCAGGCGCAGCCTGCCGGCTTCGACGACGGCCTCGCGCACGCTCATGTTCTTCTCGCGCCGCAGCAGATTGATGTAGTCGACGAGCACGATCGCATTGTTCACGACGATGCCGACGAGCATCACGATCCCCATGAAGCTCTGCAGGTTCAAGGTGGTGCCCGTGAGCAGCATCGTCGGCACGACGCCGATGACTGCGACCGGTACGCTGCACATCACGATCAGCGGATCGATGAAGCGCTCGAACTGCGCAGCCATGACCATGTAGATCAGCGCGACGGCCATCAGGATCGCGAGCAGGAAGTCGCGCTGAGCGCGCTGCTGCTCTTCGTACTCGCCGCCGAAGTAGATGCTGAAGTCCTGAGGCATTTCCACGTCGCGCAGCGCTTCGCGAACGCGCTCGACCGCGACGCCGAGCGGTACGCCGGCCTCGAGGTTTGCGTAGATGTAATTGATGCGCTGGCCGTCCACCCGGTTGATGTTGGCCGGTCCGCGGCCCATCTCCTGCGTGACGAGCGCCGAGATCGGCAGGATGCCGTCAGACGTGCGCACGGAGATATTGTCGAGGTCGATGACGCTCAAACGGTCTTCGGGGCGCAGGCGGACGTTGATATCGATTTCCTCGCCGCCGATGCGGTACACGCCGGCGCGTCGTCCGCCGATGCTCGTCTGGATCGCCGACGCGACGTCCTGCACGCTCAAGCCGAGCTCGGCCATGCGTTGCCTGTCGAACTGAATGTTCTGCTGCGGCCGGCGCTCGCGGTTGCTCGCGTCCGCGTCGACGACGCCGGGCACCGTCTCGATTCGGTTGATGATCGTCTGCACCAGATCCTCGGCCACCTGCATGTCGTGGCCGCGAAGCTGCAGCTCGAGCGACGAGCCCCCGCCGTTCTGGTTGCCGCCGCCGCCGCGGAACAGGAAGCGCAGCACGCGGAGGCCGGTCTCGGCCGAGACCTGGATCTCGGCGCCCGGGATCGTGTTCTGGACGTGGCTGCGGATTCGATCGGCGAGCTCCATCGCCGTCAACGTGCGCTCGGACGGCTGCTTCAAGGACAGCTCGATCGTCGCGAAGTTATTGCGCAAATCGTTCGTGATGTAGACGACCTCGTCCGGCGGCACGACCTCGCGTACCGCCTGATCGAGCACCTTGATGTACTCGTACATCACGGCGATGTTCGTGCCGTCGTCCATCCACATCCGCACCTGGACTTGATCGCCGTCGGTCTCCGGCGCGAGCTCGAACGGGAGCTTCGGAATCAGCGCGACGGCAATTGCGACGAGCACACCGGCAGTGCCGACCACCAGCGCCCTATGGTTCAGTGCGCGGTCGACGAGCCGCGCGTAGCTCCGCTCGAGCGCCGCGAACTTGCCCGGACGATTCACATGATCGATATCGGGCTGGACCGTCAGGAACCGGCTCGACAGCATCGGCACGAGCGTCATCGCGATCAGCAGCGAGCAGAAGAGGGCGAATACGACGACCAGCGCGAGCTCCTGGAACAAGGTGCCGGTGGTCGTCCGCATGAACGCGACGGGCAGAAAGATCACGCAAGTCGTCAACGTCGATGCGATGATCGCGCCGGTCACCTGTTTCGCGCCGACCAGCGCGCTTTGTTTTCTTGCCGCGCCGCGCTGGCGCTGCCGCACGATGTTCTCGAGGACGACGATCGAGTTGTCGACGATCATGCCGACGCCGAGCGCGATGCCGCCGAAGCTCATCTGGTTCAGCGTAAGGCCGCCGAAGTAGACGAGGCCGAACGTCGCGACGATCGAGATCGGGATCGCAACCGCGATGATCAGCGTCGCCGACGTGTTGCGCAGGAACGCGAACAGGATAATGACGGACAGGATTCCGCCCCAGATCGCGGAGTTGCGGACGCTGTCGATCGAGCCCTGGATGAACGTGCTCTGGTCGGAGATGACCTGCAGCTGGAGGTCGTCACGGAACTGGTTGATCCGCTCCATCTCGGCGCGGATCGCCGCCGCTACGGCGACTGTGTTCGCACCGGTCTGCTTCCGGATGCCGAGACGGATCGTCGGTATGCCGCCCATTTCGACGTAGCGGCCGATATCGCGGAACGCGAGCTGCACGTCCGCGACGTCCTTGACCCGGATCGGCGTGCCGTCGACGACCGAGACGACCGTGTTCGCGACCTCGTCGACGTTCGTAAACTCGCCGAGCGTTCGGACGTACAGATCCTTGAGACCTTCGCGGACGTTGCCTCCCGGAAGGGTCACGTTCTCGCGGCCGATCGCGTTCACGACGTCGGCGGCCGTCAGCTGCATCGCGATCAGCCGGTCGCGGATCAGGTCGACGTTGATCTCGCGATAGACGCCTCCCCAGACCTCGACCGAGCCGACGCCCGGGATCTGCTGGAAGCTGCGCATCAGGTCTTGCTCGAGAATCCGCGTCAGATCCTCGAGCGGCAGCGTCGAGCGCGCGCCGACCACGACGATCGGCTGCTGGTTCGGGTCGAACTTGCGAATCTCCGGCGGATCGACCTCGGGGGGGAACGACTGACGCACGCGGTCGAGCGCCGCGCGCACGTCATTCGCCGCCGAGTCGAGGTTCGTGCCCTGCGAGAAGCGCAGCTCGACCTCGGAGAAGCCTTCGCTCGACCGCGAGCTGATTCGCTCGAGATTCGGAACACCGGCGACCGCGTTCTCGACCCGTTCGGTAATGATCAGCTCCATCTCTTCCGGGCCGACGTTTCCGTAGCTCACGCGGATGCCGAGCTGCGGAAACTCGATCGGCGGAAGCAGATCGACCGGCAGGAAGCGAAAGCTGATCAGCCCGAGCGTGATGATGATCAGGAACACCATCGTCGTCGCGATCGGACGGCTGACGGAGACGGACGCTAGAGCCATCGCGCTGCGCTCAGTTCAACGTTTCGATGACTGCTCCGCTCGTCAGCGCTTCCTGACGCCGGCGGATCAGATCGAGCAGATCGCGGGTCTGCATCTGCTGCAGACGGATGATGTGATCCCACGGGGTCGGCTGAATCAGCGCCTGTCCCGTATTGTTGCCCTCGAGGAGGTGGTGGCCCAGCGTGACGACCCAGTCGCCGGGCTCGACGCCGCGCACCGCCGTCGTCAGCCGGCCGCGGGCGACGATCTCGATCGGCACGAAGCGAACCTCGACCGGGCCGATCGGCTGCAGCGGACCGCCGGCCGGCAGCGACGACGTCTCGGTGAACTCCCGATCCGGGACGGCGTCGTCGAGGGACGCGGCGTAGACCCCGGTGCGGCCGTCCCGAGGATTGCGATATATCGCGCTGTTCGGAATGACCGGCGCGACCTCGGTCTCACCGTACAGGACGTTCACCGTCACGAACATTCCCGGGCGCAGCAGCTCGCTCGGCCTTGAGACTTCGATCTCCGCGGTCGTCGTGCGGGTCACCGGATGCAGGAACGGCGAGATGCGCGTGACCTCGGCCTCGATCACTTGCTCGGGGTCGGCATCGTTGACGATGTTCGCCGTCGTGCCCGGCCGGATATAGCCGAGCATGCGCTGGGTCAATGTCACCTCGACAATCATGTCGGACGTATCGCCGATCACGAACAGCGGCGTGCTGCTCGACGCGAGCTGGCCGATTTCCGCGTTGCGGCCGCCGACGACGCCGGCGACCGGGGCGCGTACGACCGTATCGGCCAGCTCTTCGCGCCGCTCGGCGACGAGCGATTCGGCCTGCTCGAGCTGCGCCTGCATCAGCGCGAGATCGGCCTCGGCCGATAAAGCGTCGGCCTGAGCCGCCTCGAGATCGGCGACGCTCGTCAGGTTGCGCTCGGCCATCGCCTCGATGCGGCGCAGGGTCGAGCGCACACGGGTCAGGTTCGCCTCGGCCTGCTGGACGCGCGCCCGGGCGACCGCGAGGCCGGACTCGGCCTGGCGAAGCCGTTCCTGATAGTCGACGTCTCGCAGCCGCACGAGCGGGGTCCCGGCGTCGACGTGGTCGCCGTCGTTAGCGAGCACCTCGACGATTTGCCCCGTGACCTCGGGGTAAATCTCGGTCTGGTTGCGCGCGCGCACGGAGCCCGCGAGCCGCTCCTCGAGGGGCAGGCTGCCAAGCACGACCTCGACGGCCTCGACGGCCGGGATCCGATCCTGGTCGCGGTTCCACCCGCCGCGGCGAACGTCGTTGCCTCCGCCTCCGCTGCAGGAAGCCACGAGCAACGCGGCGAGCACGCAGATGGGCGCCGCCTTACGGCTGCTAAGGTTCATAGCGACGGAACTACCTTTCCCGCGTGCATAGCAGAACGCGGGTTCTCGCGCATGGCGATGTGCAAGCAGCCCATCGGCGCCTCCTTCAAAGGTTGACTCATGAGTTAACGGCCCTCCGATATGGCCGCAACCGGTTGATCGCATTTTACAGTGCAGTCTTCGTCGGCCGCCGGTCGCGCGCGTAATCTACTGAAAAATTCAGACAGATACAGTGAGGACTTCGCATCTTCGGAGATGCTCCGAAGGTGGCCGAAACGCTGGCATGCGGCTTGCTTGAAACGGGTGTCGACGGCCACGCGAGGTGGGGCATGAACAGGAAGCTCGCAGAGGACATGATCCGGTCGAACGAGGAGTATACGAAGCTGCGCGGTCGGCTGGCCGACGGTGCGTCGCCCCGCGGCGGTACAGGGCAGACGCCCGGCGCGCGAGGGCTTCGCCGTCCCGACTTCGAGACGTGGACAACGGAGGAGCTGCGCAGCGCAGCCGGCACGCTCGGCGTGCCTCGGTCCGAAGACATGCGGCGCGACGAGCTGATCGAAGCGCTGCTGGCGGCAGAGCTGGCTACGGTTCGCGGCCCGCGCGCGCGCCGCTGACGCCGAGTTGCGGGCGCGCGACAAAAGGCCGCGCGTGACCTCGAACGGGCCCTGTCCCGAGGACTCGGCGGCCGTCGCCCGCCGCCGCGGCTCGAGAGCCGGAGGCCGAGCCGGCACGCGCGGGCACTCGCGCGCAGCTCAGCGCGCGGCGGTTTGGCCCTGACTCTCGAGCTGCAGGAATCCCATTCCCGTTCCGCGCAAGTTCTCCTCGATGAAGGAGACCATGCCGCGCTCCTCGCTGAGGCACTGCTGCAGCGGCCGCAGCGAGCTGCTGTCGAGGCCGGCGGCCTGTCCGAACAGAATCAGGGACTCGTACGCGGCGGCTTCCGCTTTCGCGAGGCCGAGCATCGCGAAGCTGTTCTTCAGCACCTCGTCTCCGGTCGCGGCGTTCGCCGTCGCGCTGATGTTCGCCATCAACGTCATCGCCGCGTCCTTCACGGCCGAAGAGCTCTCGCCTTGGGACTTAAGTAGGCTTTCGATCCGCTCGAGCTGAGCGTCCTTCTCCTTCAAGTGCGACTCGAGCCGCTCCTTGAGGCGCGGATAGTGCTTCAGCCGCCCGAGCTGCTTGTCGACCATCGTCCGTCCGTTCTTCACGGACGCGTGCGCGTTCTTCAAGCCGACGACGAAATACTTCTGAGCGACGTCCTGTGAGATCTGCATGGCGGGATATTCCTTGATCTGTTTCGATGAGCGCCGACCGTTACCCGAGCGGCGCTTCGTGAGCTGCTCGAACAGCTGATCGACACGGAGCGCGGCGACTGCGCCGCCGACCTCGTATCGATCCATCGTGCTTTCTCGGACGAGCGGGAAGAGGTCGTTCTCCTCCTCGTCGATGTGCGCCTCGATCTCGGCGCGCAGCTCGCGCATCAGCTCGGCATGCGACTCGTCGACGGCGCTCGACTCAATCTGCTTCATCAGTCCGCGCGCGGCCTTGTGCTCCTGGATCGCGCGCTTAACGAGCTCGTCGTCGCCGGTCGCGCGGGCCGCCGCCGGGTAGAAAATTTCCTCCTCGGCCACCATGTGCGCGCGCAGCGCCTTGAAGATCTTGTCCGTGACCTTCTGCCTGACGGTCCGGTCGTCCGCCTGCTCGTACCACGCGAACCAGCCGAGCACGGTCCGGTGATCGTCCATCAATAGGTTCAGCACGTCGGGCGGCGTCTTCTTGCCCGACGCGAGCGCGGCGCCGAGCGAGATCGGCTCGCCCATGCCGCGGTCTGCAACCATCGTCCTCATTCGGAATCCTCCGTGTGTCGCCCGGGAGACGGATACGCTCCGTCCCCAACGGGCTCTTCCGGCGCTTTACGCGGCGTGCGTGCGGCGCGAGTAGTCGATCGACGCGCCGTTGCGCTCGCTCGGGTCGCCGCGCAGACCCGGCACCGGGTGCGGTCCCTCGGTCTCGAGCCGGTATTCGCGGCCGCTCTTCTCCGCGTTCTGGCGCACGACCTCTTCAGTGGGCACCCACTGATCGTTGACGCGCCGCTGGTAGTCGAAATAGCGGTCCTCGTCCGGCAGCGTGCCGACGGGCACGAAGTCCGAGTCTTTCGACGTGAGGTCGACTTGCGTCTCGAGGACGTGGCGCACGTACGCCTTGTTCGACTGGATCTGCAACGGCGAGTCGAAGCCGACGATCGGCAGGATCTCCTCGGGATCGCGCTTTTCGATGCTGCGCATCATGTCGCAGGCGATCCGCAGGTGCTCGATCTCCATGTTGCAGTGCAGCTCGTAGATCGCCCGCACGCGCGGGTCGGGCTCGTCCTGCATCATCGACCAGTACATCCAGCACTCGTGCCACTGATGCAGCACCAGGTTCTCGAGCCAGCTCGCGGCCGGGTCGAGCAGCGACCCGTAGTGCGTCACGTGCTGCTCCTCGATCATCCCGATCTCGGCGTAGGTCGCACGAGCGATCGGCTCCTGATAGCGATTGCCGATCGTCATATAGAAGTTCATCGTCTGCTGCTCGGCCGAGACGATCGTGAGGGCATTCAGCACGGATTGCGGATCGGCCGCCGGAGCGGTCATCGGCCGGCGAATCTCGTCATGCGGATGGCGATGCTCGAAGATCGTGGGCCGCCCCGGCGTGATCTCGGTGAGGTCGCTGCAGATCTTCTCCGCCTTTCCGCCCTCGATCATCTCGTACAAGTTCGCATACCTATACAAGTGATCGAAATCTTCCAGGAGTGCGAAATCGTAGACCTGCTTCAGATACGGGTCTGGCTCGTGCTGCGCGAGCCACGCCGTCAGGTCGACCGCGAGCTGCTCGTAGCCGAGCGTCACCTCGATCGTGCTCTCGTCCCCCGGGATCAGCCAGTTGATCGCTTTCTGCTGCTGCTGCTCGACGCGGCGAATCATCGCGAGCTGCTTGCGCACGTCCGAGTCGAGCGTGTTGCGGTGCATCTGATGGCTGAAGATCACGGCCTCGACCTCGATGCCGTTCAGCAGAATGCCGCGCGTGCGGCTGTACGGATGAACCTTGTCTTTCTTGTACGGCTCGACGTTCAGCTCGCGCCAGTTGCGCAATTGAGCGTCGATTGGTATCCCTTTTTCCTGGAGCGGATTGAATGTCATCGTGAGCCTCCTCATATCGGCCGCCGCGCGGAAGCGCGCCGTTTCCATTGCGTCCGGCGGCCCGGATGCTGCCGCCAGCGCTCGGGCCGTTCGTGTGCTTGCGCTGTAGAGGCCCGGAAGCTGCAATTGATGTGCCACGCGGGGCCCGGCTCTGTTACGCTTCTCCCGGCAAGGAAGCCTCCGCAACGCATCCGCTATGAGCACTACTCCCGAAGAGCACGGCGATAAGGCCGTGTCGACCGCTTATGCCGTTCTCGCGGCGATCAGCTTCTGTCATTTGCTGAATGACATGATGCAGTCGCTGCTGCCGGCGATTTACCCGATCTTGAAGGACAACTACGGGCTGACGTTCGCGCAGGTCGGGCTCCTGACGTTCACGTTCCAGTTCACGGCCTCGCTGCTGCAGCCCGCGATCGGGTACTACACGGACCGCCAGCCGAAGCCGTACTCGCTCGCGATCGGCATGAGCTTCACTCTCGTCGGCCTGCTGCTGCTGTCGCGAGCCGGCAATTTCGGCGTGCTGCTGCTCGCCGCGGGGCTGATCGGCAGCGGATCGGCCGTGCTGCATCCCGAATCGTCGCGCGTCGCGCGCATGGCGGCGGGCCCGCGGCCCGGCTTCGCGCAGGCCGTTTTCCAGGTCGGCGGCAACGTCGGCTCGGCGATCGGGCCGCTGCTCGCGGCGTTCATCGTGCTGCCGAAGGGGCAGGGCAGCCTCGCGTGGTTCTCGCTCGCGGCCGTCACCGCGATCGTGCTGCTCAGCCTCGTCGGGCGGTGGTACGCGCGGCACGGGCTCGCAAGGCTGCATCCGAAGCGGCAGCGGCGGGGCGCGGCCGCTCTGCCGAAGGGCCGTATCGCTGGCGCGCTCGCCGTGCTGATCGCGCTGATCTTCTCGAAATTCTTCTACACGGCCAGCATGTCGAGCTACTACACGTTCTATCTGATCGAGCGCTTCGGCGTGTCCGTGCAGACCGCGCAGCTCTATCTGTTCCTGTTTCTCGGCTCTGTGGCCGTCGGCACGGTGGCCGGCGGCTCGTTCGGCGACCGCTTCGGCCGCAAGCCGGTGATCTGGGTGTCGATCCTCGGCGTGCTGCCGTTCACGCTCGCGCTGCCGCACGTCGACCTGTTTTGGACCGCCGTGCTCACGGTGCCGATCGGGCTGATTCTCGCGTCGGCGTTTCCGGCGATCGTCGTCTACGGGCAGGAGCTGATGCCGTTTCGGGTCGGGACGGTGGCCGGGCTCTTTTTCGGCCTCGCGTTCGGGCTCGGCGGAATCGGCGCGGCCGCGCTCGGGCGGCTCGCGGACTCGACGAGCATCGAGTTCGTGTTCCTGCTCTGCTCGTTCCTGCCGGCGATCGGCCTGCTCGCCGCGCTCCTGCCGAACGTCGAGAGTGCGTCGCGGTCGCCGACGGCCGAATCTCGGCCGACGGTCGATGTCGCCGGCGGCGCCCCGGTCGGCGGCGGCTGACCGGCCGTCGCGGCGCCGGCTCGACGGCCGCTAGCCGCCCGTCACGGCAGCGGCTCGAGGTTCTCGTCGAGGCGCACGATCACGCCGCCGAGGCGGGCGTCCGGGTAGCGGGCGTCGTCGATCTGCACGATGTGCCCGCCGTCCCCGGCCGACTCGATCTGGAAGTACGGGAAGCGCGACCAGACGAGGTAGCGGCTCGCGCTCGGCGCGGCGCGCGCGGCCTCGACGATCGGCCCGCCGTCGTTCTTCGGGATCGGCTCCGGCGACGGCTCGAAGCGGGGCGCAGCGAGCCAGTGCCACCGTCCCGTGTAGTACGCGTCGCGAGTCTCGGCGACGACCTGGCCCGCGAACGGATCCGCCGGCATCGGGCCGATCATGATATTGCCGATATCCTCCACACCCGCGCGCTCGAGCACCGCGCGGACCTCGGCGCGGGCCGGGAAATTCGCGAGCAGCGACGAAGCCATGTACGCGCCGACGGCGCACAGCGCGACGGCGGCCGCTCGTGCGACGGTTCTCGGACGGGCCGATCCGTCGACTCCGGCGAGCCGCGCTGCGGCGAATCCCGCGAGGCCGACGAGCCAGAGCACGCGGGACGCGGTCGGCACCTCGTCGGTCGTCAGCACGAGGGCGGATGCGGCGACGGCGAAAAGGCTCCACGCGGCGACATGGGCCGGCTTCGCCGAGTAGGCGAGAAACAGCACGCCGCCGAGCACGAGCCAGACCCACGGGTCGATGATGAAAAGCGCGTCGCCATAGAACCAGCGCCCGTCGAACGGCATCAGCCAGCGCATGCCGTAGTTGTTCAGCCAATCGAGCGTCGGGTGCGTCAGCACGGCGATCGTGGATACGCCTAGCAGCGGCCCGGCGCGGGCACGCTCGAGGTCCGGCCGGCTGCGTCGCCGCCAGCGGTCGAGCGCGAGCAGCGCTCCGGTGATGATGAACGGCCACAGGACGAGCGCGAGCACGCCATGGGTCCAGCCGCGGCGGTGCGCAAGCGATGCGTAATCGCCGCCGAAGTACGCGACCACGTCGACGTCCGGCGCGTTCGCGCCGATCAGAAGCGCCGCGGTCGCGAGCGGAGCGGCTCGTTTGAGGCCGGCGGCGGCGAGCGCGCCGCCGGTCAGGGTGTGCGCAATCGGATCCACGAGCGGGGAAGGCCGAGGGCGGCGCGACCGGTTACCCCGGTAATCGGCGCCCGGCGCCGAATCAGGCGGCCTGCTCCTCCTCCTTCGGCTTCTCGAGGTCGCCGCCGCCCGACGGATTCGTGTAGCGGTCGTTCAGCCGCTGAATCGCGGCATCCGCCTCGGCCATGATCATGTCGAGCCGCTTGCGGGTGCCCGCGTTCCAGCCGACCGGGCGCTCGATGAAGAACGGACGCCACGCGGCGACATTGCGCAGGAACGCTTTCGCGACGCGCGGCGCATCATCGCCAAGCCCGGTGTCGCGCTCGATCCGCCGAGCGACGACACGCGCCGCCCAGCGGCGCGACCAGCGATGCACGAGGAACAGGCCGCCGAGCACGAGGACCGCGACGATCGTCCAGAAGATCGCAGGGTTCTCGGCAGCGAAGGCCGTCCACGGCGGCGTGAACGTCATGCCTTGCCACCAGCCGAGCCCGATGCTCAGCACGAGCAGAGTGACGGCGATGAGGCCGATCGTGATCAGGTCCGTGCGCAGGACGCGGCGCTTCCACGCGCGATTCGCCTCGCGGATGCGCGGCACGAGCTCGTCCCTGATCCGAGCCGCGGTCTGCTCGAGCAGGCCGGTGACGCGGTACGAGCGGTCGACGACGAGGCGCTCGATCCGGCCGAGGATCTCGTTCATGTCCTGGTCGCGCTTGCGCTCGAAACGCTCGCGCATCCTGTCGTCCGGGATCGGCACCGCGCTTTCGGGATCGTAGATCCGGTAGAAGCGGCCCGCGGTGAGCCCCTTCTGCGCGAGCGCGCGCTGCCACGCCGCGAACACCTCCTCGGGGTTGTCCTCGCGGGCGGCATTGTCGATCTGGTTCAGGATGTGCAGGAACTTGTTGAAGTCCGGCCGCCGCATCGTGCCCGCGACCAGATAGTCGAGGGTATCGCGCATCGCTCCCGGCTCGGGATGGCGCGCATCGAAGAACACGAGAACCAGATCCGACAGGTCGATGATGTAGTTAGTGATGCGAAGCGTCTCGGTGCGCTGCGCGTCCGCGTCGAATCCCGGCGAGTCGATGATGATGCGGCCGCGCACCTTCTCGCTGTCGCAGGTCTTCAGCTGCAGATAGGAGTCGAGGCGGCTGCCTTCGCCGCGCGTGACCTCGTCGATCTCCTTGCTGATGTTATAGAACGGAAAGCGGGGGTCGCTGTCGAGCGCGAGCGCCGGAAGGACCTGCTGCTCGCGGCCGTAGCAGATCACCGTGAACTTGTCGTCGACGGCCTGATTTCCCGTGGCCTGGAGGTTGCGGCCGAGGAAACGGTTGATGAACGTCGACTTGCCCGAGGAGAACGTGCCGAGAACGGAGATCAGCGGCCACCATGTGACCTGCATCGCGAAGGACTCGTGCCGATCGAGCAGCCCGAGGCGGTACGCCACGATGTCGAGGTTGCGGAATCCGCGGACGACTTCGAGCAGATCCGGGTTCTCGCGCTCGAGGTGTGCGGTGAGCTTGTCGAGGTGCTCCTTGAGGCTGGCTGGTGTGGTCTCGGGCATTTAACCTCCCTGCGGAACGAACGGCGATCGGCCGCCCGAAACGTCGAAGTATACAGGCAGTCCGGTCCGGCCGGGCTCAGGGCGTCTCGAGAAGCCCCGCGATTTCGTCGACGAGGCGGTTCCGCTCGGCGGCATCGAGCGCGCGCTCGGTGCGCAGCTTGCGGAACGTCCCTTCGAGCCTGCGGCGCAGCGCCGGGTCGATCGAATCCGCGAGATGGGCGCCGCTCGCCGCGTCGACGACGAGCTCCTCCCGCAGCGCATGATTGCGCTCGGCGACGAGCCGGACGTGCAGCAGCGCGCGCCCGAGGATGACCCACGGCAGATTCGGATCGGTAATCGGCCCTACCTTGAGCTCGAAGCCGCCGAGCGGTTGGCCGAGGATCTGCACTTTCGCGAGACGGTCGGCGCCCGCGAGCGCGCCGACCGCGCCGATCGCGGCGCCGATGCCGGCACCGAGCAGCAGCGACGCGCCGCCGAGCGCGACGTCGACGATGCCGCCGGCGACGGCGCCGGACGCGGCGCCGGTCAGCGCGAGCTGAGTGGCCGACAGCCCGAACACGTTGAAGCTGCGGGCCGAGAACACGTCCTCCGCGAGATACGACTCCGTCGACTCGCGCGCCTTGAGTCCGCCGTGGTGGAAGATCTCCTGCACGGCGCGGCGCTCCGCCTCTTCCGCCGAGCGGACGATCTTGCGCAGCCGCGCGCGCCCGCGCTCGACGGCTTCCTTGTCCTTGTCGGGCCCGCGCAGCGGCTCGGTCACCATCGCCGACAGCGCAGTTTCAAGCAACGTGACGATCTCGTTCGCCGCGCGCCGCTTACGCCGGTTGCGCTCTGCGATCAGCGCGTCCGCCGCGCGATTCAACATCGGCGCCCACGACTCGTCGATCGCGCCGAACGCGCGCAGCAGCTCGATCCGCTTCGAAAAGTCCGCGCGCATCGCGTCGAATACCCGGACCAGCGAGAAGTACTGCGACAGCGCGGAGCGCCATTCGTCGACGTAGTCGCCCTGCGCGATCATGTTGATCAGCGCCATCCGCGGGCGGCCGGTCCAGCGCAGGATCTCCATCTCGGCTTCGTACTGACGGCCGTACGGCCGACTGCCGTCTACGACATACAAGATGCCGGCGCCGTTCATGATCGGCGTCAGCAGCTCGCGCTCGTCGTGGAAGCGCGGATCGTCGGCGTGCTGGCGCAGAAATTCGCGGATCACCTCCGCGCGGCGGCCGACCCCGCGCTCGTTCCGCTCGAGCCAGCCGAGCACCTCGCGTGCGCGCTGAAAGCCCGGCGTGTCGACGAGCTCGTACAGGATCTCGCCGTCGAGCCGCATCGGATACGATCGCGCGCGCGTCGTCGTGCCGGGCTGCGGCGAGATCGCGACGTCGTCGTCCTCGGCGAGCGTCGCGACGATGCTGCTCTTGCCTTTGTTCGGATGGCCGACGATCGCGAAGACCGGATGACTCATGCCGCACCCGTCTCGACGTACACGCGCGGATCCGCGAGCCGACCGACGGCACGCGCCCAAGTGTCGCGCTCGACTTCGCCGGCGGGCTCGACCGTCTCCGCGACCGGAGTGACGACGATCGATGCGTCCGGGCCCGCGCGCTCGCGAATCGCGGTCAGGAAGTCGAGGAACTCGAGCAGCGGCGGCTCCCACGCGGGCGTGAACACGACGACCGGGCCCGTGCCCGACGCGATCTCCTCCGCTGCGCGGCGGTCGACCTCGAGCTCCGGGGTGCCGCCGGCCTCGACGACGGCCGTCAGCTCGAGGCCGAGCCGGCGGCGCGCATAGTCGCGCACGATGTCGGGCGCGATACCGTGGCTCCAGATCACGCCGCGCGCGGGGCCGCCGAGCGCCTGCGGCACGGGCGGCGCGCTCCGCACGTCGCCGAGGTCGCCGCTCTCGTGCTCGTCGGCGGCGGTCTCGATGGCCGGAGTCGCCATCCTGTCGAGCAGCGCCGCGACCCGCGGGTCGTCGACGAGCAGCGCGCGGGTCGCAACGCGCAGCCGCCACGCCGAGAAACCGAGCAGCACGACGCGGGGCAGGAGCCCGTAGCACGCGATCGCGAGCACCGTGAACGACCACCATCCGGCGAGATCGCGCGACTCCGCCGCCGCTCCGCCGTTCATCGCTTGGAGCCGGAAGAACTGCGAGCGCTCGATCAGCTCGCGGCCCGGCACCGCAGCCGGGACGACGTCCGCCCACGGCCACGACAGCGCGCGGACGATCCGCTCGACCGTGTCCGCATCGAGCGCGAGGGTCGTGCTCCAGCCAAACGCGAGATCCGTGAACGTGATCAGCAGGAATGCGGTCGCGAGCGCTGCGACGTTGAACGCGACGGCCGCCGCCTGCGACCACGTCAGCATCTGCCATTTCGCGAACCGGCCAGACGCCGCGCGGCCGAGGCCGGCGCCGAGAAGCTGCGACGCGCTGCGCGCGTCGGGCGCAAACCGGCGAAACAACGCTTCGGCGAGCGCGCCGGGGTTCAGGGTCGCGAGCGCGTCCTGCAGCAGCCGAAGGCCCGGGATCCGCGGCGGGAGCATCAGCAAGGTCAGTGCGACCAGCACGAGCTGCGGCGCGACGAGGAGGGCGAGTAGCCGGACGACGTTGACCGGGTAGGTGCCGTCGTAGTGAAACGCCGCGAGCGCGACGCTGATGCCGGCCGCGGTGCCGACCGCGAGCATCGCGAGCGTCGCCAGCGTGCGTGCGCCGTTCAGGCGTCGGCCGTCGTCCGGACGGGATTCGACGTCGAGGCGCCTCCACCACGCGCGGACCTTCTCGACCGGATCGTCGGTATCGAGCTCGCGGGCGATCGCGCGGTCGCGCTGCACGCGTTCCGCGTACGGCGTCGATCGATCGCCCTCGAGCCACAAGGGCACGTCGACGGCGTCCTCGAATAACGTGGTATCGAGATCCCGAGGTGGCGTCATCGCATTTCGCTGGGCACGAACGGGCGCGCTCTGTCCTTCGGCGCGACTCCCCGTTCGCCCCGCGGAGGTGTCCGGTCGCAGTGATGCTAGCGGCGCACGGGCGCCGCCGGCGCGGTCATTGTTCCGCTCGCCACACGCTGCGCCAGATCTCTTCCGGGTCCGGCCGCTGGAAGAACGGCATGCCAAAATCGTCCTTGAGGTCGATCAGGAACTGATTGTTTTCCTGACAGATGTACTCGGCGAGCTCGGCACCCTCGAGCCATTCGATGTCCCACGCGATCGTCCACGGCTCGCTGTACGCGCCCGGATCGATCAACGTGGCTTCGTAGTGCAACGTATCGCGGTTCGGCCTCGTGATCCGCTCGACCGTACGCAGCTCGTCGGTATGCATGTAGCCGCCGAAATTCAGCCACGTCTTCTCGTTATAGCCGACCGTCTCGACGATCAACGTATCGCCTTCCCAGCGGCCGACCGAGTAGCCGAAGTACGTCGGCGTGAGCTCCTCGGGATCGGGCAGCTCGCGGCCGTCCATATGAATCTCACGCCATACGTGCGCGCCGCCCTCGAAGATCACGACGATGCGGTCGTTCTGCTGAATGATCTCGGCCGGGTAGGGCGTGCCGAATGCACGAGGCCCGCCGGGCGGCAGACAGAAGCCTTGCGGATCGTACGCGACGCTGTTCGACTTGTTGTAATCGAACATCGCTTTCGTCCACGGCAGGAACGGAACGTCGTCCCGCCCGACGAGCTGACGGCCGAAATCCGTGACCCACCACAGATTCCAGATGCCGTTGCCGCCGAGATCGACGGTGCCGTCCGGAAGCCGCGGTGTCGGCGGCGAATCGCCCGTCTTTTGCGCGCCCGGCGGCTGAGCGACCGCTGACGTCATTCCGGCGACTGCAAAGCCGAGCACGGCCGCAACGGCCAGGGTCATGCGCTTTTTCATGGTTCGATGATCCTCCGATCCGCGGGTCGGCCCGCGCAACGCCGCGTAGGGCGACGCGCGAACGGGCGCTGCGCCGGGCGCAGCTCAGCTGTCTTCGTTCTGCCCGTTGAAGAGCTGCTTGCCGTCCTGGAGCACGACGGATCGAGCGTTCCCCTTCAGGCTGCCGTCGCGCGCGCGGGATCCGCTGACCGTAACGGTGTCCCCGACCTTCAGCGAATTACGGGTCCAGCCGCGGCGCATCAGTCCGTTCGGGCTGCCGAGCTCGAGCGCCCAGTTCTGGTACTCGCCGTTCTCGCCTTCGACGTCGATATAGAAGAACGTGTGCGGGTTCATCCACTCGACCTTCGTGACGACGCCCGTCAGCTCGATCGGACTGTTCGCGTCGAACTCGGCCGAGAACGAGTGGTGGGCGGTCGCGGGCATCGTCACCGTCAAGGTGCCGAGCGCGGTCAACAGCACGGCTGACATTTTCATCGAGACATTCTCCCTATCGGCGACCGCGTCGGCCGCTCCCCCGAGGACTTCCCAAGTCTAGCAGCGGCGGGCAGGCTGGGACAGTTTGCGGCGAGCGCCGGACGGCCGCCGAGCCCGGGCCGAGACCCACCAGACCGGCCGTCAGTTGATGACGAGCGCGAAGCGGCCGGTCTCCGCTCCGTGTCGGTAAGTTCCGGTATACCGCCGGTTCGTCCACGAGCCGAGGTTCTCGAGCCGGCCTTCGGCGACCCAGAGATCGGTGCCGCCGTCGTCGGTCGGCATCTGCGCCTCGAGGGTCATCGTCCACGTGTCGTAGTCGATGTCCGCCTTCGCCACCGGCACGGCGTTTCGGCCCGGGTTGATCGTGCCGACGAGCTGCTGATCCTCCCAGTCGAGCAGCAGCAGGATGCGGTTTCGATCGTTCTCGCTGGTCCCCCAATAGCCGATCCAAGAGCCCTTCGCGGGGTGTCCGACCTGCGCGATCGCGGGGATCGCGATCGCCGCGAGCAGCGCGACGGCGCCTCGACGCAACCTCGATGACTTCATTCGGCGACTCCGTATGGCTTAGTGTCGTTGGTCCGCGCCGGACTATACCATCGTCCTATGCTGATCGATCTCGCCATCGTCCTCGGCCTCGTGCTGCTGAACGGGGTCTTCGCCATGTCGGAGCTTGCGGTCGTCTCGTCGCGCAAGAGCCGGCTGCAGAATCTGGCCCGCCGCGGCGTGCGCGGAGCGCGCACGGCCTTGAAGCTCACGGAGGACCCGACGGCGTTCCTGTCCACCGTGCAGATCGGCATCACACTCGTCGGGATCCTCGCCGGCGCGTTCAGCGGCGTCGCGCTCGGCGAGGAGGTGGCGCGCTGGATCGGGCGCTGGGATCCGATCGCGCCGTACGCGCGGTCGATTGCGATCGGCACGATCGTCGTCGGCATCACTTACGTCACGCTGATCATCGGCGAGCTCGTGCCGAAGCGCATCGCGCTGCGCCGACCGGAGCGGATCGCGGTCGTCGTCGCCAGGCCGATGCATGCCCTGTCGCGGGTCGCGGGGCCGCTCGTCTTCGTGCTGAAGAACTCGACCGAGGCCGTGCTGCGGCTGCTGCGTCTCGGCGGCGGGCAGGAGGCGACCGTGACCGAGGAGGAGGTCAGGATGCTGATCGCAGAGGGCACGCGCGCAGGCGTGTTCCTCGCGACGGAGCGCGAGATGATCGAAGGGGTGCTGCGGCTCGCGGATCGGCGCGTGCGGGCGATCATGACGCCGCGGCAAGAGGTCGTCTGGCTCGACGTGAACGCATCGCCCGAGGAGATCGCCGACGCGATCGCCGAGCATCACGCGTCGCGCTATCCGGTATGCCGGGAGACGATCGACAACCCGGTCGGCGTCGTGGACATCAAGGACCTCGCGGCCGCTCTGCTGAAGGGGAAGCCGGTGCGGCTCGCGGAGCTCGTCGTCCCGCCGCTCGTCGTCCCGGAAGGCGTGCACGTGCTGAACCTGCTCGACCTGTTCCGCAAGGAAGGCGCGCAGATGGCCATCGTCATCGACGAGTACGGGGCGACGGAGGGTGTCGTCACCTTGTCCGATATCCTCGAGGCGATCACCGGCGAGCTGCCGGAGCGGGGCGAGGAGCCCGAGCTCGAGCTCGTACGCCGCAGCGACGGCTCGTGGATCGTCGACGGCGCGTATCCGATCGACGAGTTCGAGGATCGGCTGCGGCTGCGGGGGCTGCGCGAAGCCGGCGATTTCGATACCGTCGCGGGTTACGCGCTGCACCAGCTCGAGCGTCTGCCGGCCGTCGGCGACAGCTTCACGACGCCGAACGGCCGGTTCGAGATCCTCGATATGGATGGCAACCGCATCGACAAGGTGCTGTTCGTGCCTAACGCGCAGGAAACGCCGCCGCCGACATAGCTCACGATGCGAGCGGTCGGCGTCGCAGGCCTCGATCGGCCGATCAGCGTTCGTCGTCGATCCTGCGAAGCGCGTCCGCTGCGAGCTCCGGGCGGGCGTTCAACGCGCGCGCGACACGGTCGAACTTCTCGGCGGTCCAGCCGTGGTCGTCGAGCACCGCGAGGCTTTCGGTTTGCAAACGCGCCTGGATTTTCTGCGCGTCCTCATCCGATTCGGCATTCGCGATCGCGCGTTCGAAACGGCGAGCCTCGCGCTCGAGCGCGACATAGATCTTTGCGAAGGTTTCGACGTCCTCCGGCGTGATCTCCGCCGCCGAAGCGTCGTCCGGGTCCGCGCGGCGATCAGGCGCTTCGCTCGGTGCGCCGACGTCGGCGGACGGCGCCCCGTCGACCGGCAGAGGCGACGCGTCGTCGGGCTGGGCTGCCGCGCCGACGCAGACGACAGCCGCGGCGAGCCATAGCACGCGCCGCGCGGCGCGGCGATCGCGCGCGCTGCCCGGAGGTCTTAGAGCATGCAACAGAGCTACTCCTTCTCGGGTATCCAGATGCCGCGGTCGCAGCGCAGCACCGTTGTACCGCTGCGGATCATCTCGCCGTCGGTGAACGTCCGGCCGTTGTAATAGCAAAGGGCATCGCCGGCGACGGACTCGCGCAGGGCTTCGGTGTCTTCGTCCATCTCCCACGCGACCGGCGAGTTTTTGAGCTCGGGATCCTGGGCCCCGAGATCTGCGGGTCTTCGCGCCATTATTCCTCCGTCGAAGGCTCGAATCGTCCGCGCGAGCTGCAATTTCCATGCCCCATGGCATGAAGCTTGCTCGATCTGCCTGCCGCATTCGACGAGGATCGTGAATGACCGAGCGAGAGCCCACGACCGGCCCGTCGTGCTGGATCGAGACGGCCGACGAAGCGCGCCGCTTCGAGCCGCTCCGCGGCGACGCGCGCACTGACGTCGTCGTCGTCGGAGGCGGCATCGTCGGCGTTTCGACGGCGCTGATGCTGCAGCGTGCGGGGCGGAACGTGACCTTGCTCGACGCCGCGCGGATCGGCCGCGCGGTGACCGGAGGGAGCACGGCGAAGGTCACGTCGCAGCACGGCTTGATCTATCACGAGCTCGAAGCTCGGCAGGGCCGAGAGGCCGCGGTGCATTACGCGCGGTCGAACGAGGCCGGACGCGAATGGATCGCGCAGCAGGTCGAGACGCTCGGCATCGACTGCGGCTTCGAGTCGTGTCCCGCATACGTGTATGCGACGAGCGACGAGAACGCCCGTGCCGTCGAGCGTGAGGTCGAAGCCGCGGTCAGAGTCGGCCTGCCGGCGAGCCTCGAGCGCGGCCTCGACAGCTTGCCGTTCGCGGTCACGGCCGCGATCCGCTTCGACGATCAGGCGCAGTTTCATCCGGTGCGTTACGTTGCCGCGCTCGCCGCGGAGCTCGCCGCACGCGGCGGCACGATTCACGAGTCGACCCGCGTGCTCGATGTCGAGAGCGGTCGGCCGCTCGAGGTCGTGACCGCGCACGGCCGCGTGGCCGCGGACGACGTCGTGATCGCGACCAACCTGCCGTTCCTCGATCGCGGCGGATTCTTCGCGCGCGCATTCCCGTACCGGCACATGGCGATTGCGTCGCCGGTGCCCGACGAGCGGGTACCGCGCGGGATGTACATCAGCGCCGATCAGCCGACGCGGTCGTTCCGAACCGCCCCGTGGAACGGCGCGGAGCGGCTCCTCGTCGTGATCGGCGAGGCGTTTCCGACCGGCAACGCGGATACGTCTCGGCGTCTCGCGCAGATCGAGTCTTTCGCACGGCAGCACTTCGGGATCGACACGCCGAGGTTCCGCTGGGGCAATCAGGACTATTACGCGGCCGACCGGATTCCGTACGTCGGCTCGATCCTGCCCGGCATGCCGCGGATCAAGGTCGCGACCGGCTTCAGCGCGTGGGGCATCACCGCCGGGACCGCCGCCGCGATGATCCTGTCGGATACGATCATGGGCCGCGACAACGACTGGGCGCCGCTCTACGATTCGCGCCGCGTAGGCTGGCGCGGCGGCGCGCGTCCCCTCGTGCGGAAGAATCTCGCAGTCGCGACGAGCTGGCTCGCCGAAAAGCTCGAGCAGCCCCCGCCGCGCGAGCCCGAGTCCCTGCGGCCTGGCGAAGGCGCGATCGTCCGGGTCGGTGAGAAGGCCGCGGCGGCCTTTCGCGACGACGACGGCACGCTGCTCGTTTTCGACGCGAAGTGCACGCACATGGGTTGTCGGTTGCGATGGAACCCCGCCGAGCGCAGCTGGGATTGCCACTGCCACGGCTCGCGCTTCGGCGTTCGCGGCGAGGTGCTGAACGGTCCGGCTCTGACGGACCTGCGGCCGCTCGAGCGCGACACGCCGCAGTGACGTCGGCGCAGCGTGCAAACCGGCCCGTGCGGCGACGGGCTGCGCCGGCGATGAGATCCGGCGCGCAGAGTCCGCGCGGCCGTTCCCTGTCGATGATCGCCGCAGCGTCGCTCCTCGGCGGCTGCGCGCACGAGCCGGTGCAGATCGTCTCGAACGACGCGCTTGCGGCGGCCGTCGCGTCGCTCGAAATCCCGAGCGACGCAGCCGTGCTCGTCGGGACCGGCGATATCGCCGATTGCGACCAGCTCGACGGCGCACGGGCGACCGGAGCGCTGGTCCGCTTCGTGCTCGAGCGCGCGCCCGACGCACTCGTCTTCACGACCGGCGATCACGCGTACCCCGACGGTACTCCCGAGGAGTTCGCCGACTGCTATGCGCCGGTCTGGGGCGACTTCAACGCACGCACCGTGCCGACGCCCGGCAATCACGACTACGAGACGCCCGGCGCAAACGGGTACTTCGACTATTTCGCGGTGTTCGCGGCTCGGCCGGATGCAAGACCGACCGGGTATTACGCGCTCGAGCATGGCGATTGGCTGATCGTCGTGCTGAACAGTCATCTTGCGCTCGACGCCGGCAGCATTCAGGTGCGCTGGCTCGACGAGCTGCTGTCGCGCAGCGATGCCGACTGCACCGTCGCGATCTGGCATCACCCGCTGCGCAGCTCCGGGTTCCACGGCTACATGCCGTGGGATGCGGGCCGCGATACCGCGGCGTTCTGGGACGTGCTGCTGCGGCACGGCGCCGACATCGTGCTGAACGGGCATGACCACGTCTACGAGCGCTATCGGCCGCTCGATGCCGCCGGGCGCCCGGACGACGGCGGGCTGCGCCAGTTCACGGTCGGGACCGGCGGCGCCGGGCTACATCCGATCGTCCGTCGTCGGCGCGCAAGCGAGTATCTGACGAACGACGTTTACGGCGTGCTCGTGCTGAGCCTTCGGCCAGGGCGGTACGAATGGGCATTCGTCGGCGTCGATGCGCAGGTCCACGACCGCAGCCACGGGCCGGTCGCGTGCGGTCCCGGCTGACGGACGCTCAGTCGACGCCGCCGCCCGGGGCCTCTTCGGGCTCGTCGTCCGGGATCTCCTCCGGGTCCTCGATCGGCAGCTCGTCGGGGCGTGGAGGTGGGGTCTCCGGGCCGTCGGGCGGCCATTCCGGCGGACCGGACGGCGGAGGGACGTCGCCGGGCGGCACCCACTCGGATGTCTGCGGCGCGCACACGTCGCTTACGGCTGCGGTCGGCCGCAGCCGCGCGACGGCCTGCGCCGCGCGGGACAACGCCGAATCGGCCGCGATTACCGTGCGCGCCGACGCGTTCGGCCTGTTGCGCTGCGCGGCGGCGACCACGGTCCTCGGCTTTCGTGGGCCGATCCGGCGGGCCGCGGTCCCTGAGCGCCGTGGCCCGCCGATTCGCGGTTTGCTGGGCAATTTGCGCATGGCTCCAGTCTATGCCGCAGCCGGGCGGAGGGCAGTGGCGGTGCGTCCGGATGGAAGAGGCCGCCGGAGCGTGCTTCCGCGCCTGGAACGGGTTTTGGATGGCGGTCTCGATGCGACACGGGTTTGCTAGGCTTTCGGGCTCGAGTCGCGGGAGAGCATCGGATATGAGACACGTCATTTTCATCGCCGTCCTGTCGGCCGGGCTCGCAAGCTGCTCGGGCGGCTCGGACGGTCCGCAGGTCCGACCCGGCGACTCGGACGGCGGCGGCGGCGACGTCGATCCCGTATTGCTCGTGCTCGGCGACAGCTTGTCGGATACCGGAAACGCCGCGGCCCTTGCCGATTATCTGCTCGGCGAAGAGATCGGCGGCACCGCAACGACCGGCCTCTGTCACCCCGGCGAGCGGCTGATCCTCGAGCTCGATTGCATCGACATCATTTTCGAGCGCAGCCGCGTCAGCAACGGCCCCGTCGCCGTCGAGTACCTCGCAGAGCGTCTCGGCACGGCGCCGCTCGCGCCGTCGTTTCACACGGTGCCGAACCGGCCCGCCGTCGGCGTCAACTACGCCGTCGCGGGAGCGAAGGCGCGTGATTCGTCCCCGCGCGATCTCGGGCATCAGATCGAGCGCGTGCTGCTCGATCATGGTCCTGCGTTGCCGCCCGAGTCCGCGATCGTGCTGATGATCGGCGGCAACGACGCGATCGACGCGCTCCAGGCCGCCGTGTTGCCGAATCTCACCGATCCCGCGGACGGTCTGCCGGGCGGCTCGCCGGAGACTCCGCCTCCGGCGAGCGGCGCGGAGCCGGATCCGATCGTCGCGCAAGCGGTCGACGGCATCGTGATTGCCGCTACACGGCTGCTCGAGATGGATGCGTGCGTGATCGTCGCGAACGTGCCGAACCTCGCGCGCCTGCCGGCGGTGCGGACCACGGCGGAGGCCGAGGGCGTCGATATCGCCGCAGCGACTGCCGCTGCCGAGGAGGTCACCTTGGGGTTCAACACGCTCCTCGCGGAACGGCTCGCGGAGCTCGGAGCGTCGCATCCGAACGGCGCATCGCTCGTGCCGTTCGATTTATTCGCGAGCTTCGAGGCCGCGCTCGACGATGCGGCAGTCGCCGGTTGGAACGTCACGGACGCATGCTTCGATAGTGAGACCTACATCGGCTCGACCGTCGGCGAGCGCGACTTCCACCCCGATTGCGCGCCGGCGCCCGGGCAGGCGCCGAGCTTCGATCGGTTCTTCTTCTGGGACGGAATTCACCCGTCGGGCGCCGCGCACGCCGCGCTCGGCGCGGCGCTCGTCGAGACTTACGACCGCGAATGCGCGGCAGCGGCCGCAGCTTCCGCGCGCTAAGCGTCCGGAGCGCCGGCCTCGCGGAGCTTGCGCAGGATCCGATCCTCGAGCCACTGCGGGCTCCACCAGTCGATCGGCGTGATCGCCTGCCCGTTGAGCAGCATCGTGAAGTGCAGATGATCGCCGCCGGCTAGACCGGTGGCGCCGGTGCGCCCGAGGCGCTGATCCGCCTCGACGGTATCGCCGACGCTGACCTCGATCGACGACAAATGCGCGTACAGCGACTGCAGTCCCATCCCATGATCGACGATCACGCAGTTGCCGTAGATGCCGAGCCAGCCCGCGTAGACCACGCGGCCGCGATTCGCGGTCAGCACCGGCGCCGCGGCGGTCGAAGCAAGGTCGAATCCGAGGTGCACCTGATGGTCGACGTCCTGACCGTTGTAGACGTAGGTACGCTGATCCGCGAAACCCGCTTCGACCGCGGTATTGATCAGCTGCTTGAACGGGCCCTGCCACAGAATCTCGGGCGCCGAGTCGGCCGCGAGGCGCGCAATCGACTCGTTGTTCATCCGCCGCAGATCGCGATTGATGCTGAGATACGAGGCGAGCAGGTCGGACGGATCGGCCACGTCGAGCTCGGGCGAGTTCGCGAGAATCGCGGGCACGACGCGCGACAGGAACCGGTCGTCGAGCGAAATGCGGCTTTGACGAAACTGCTTCGGGAACACCCGGTAGTCGAAAACAGCGGTCGATTCGTTGCCATATGCGTCGCGCGCGAAGATTCGAATCGGCGTATCGACCGGCTGATCCCATAAGAGCGCGAAAAACGCGACGCGCAGCGCGGGATCGGCCGTATCGATGCCGGCGCCGGATGCCGGGAAGCCGGGATACTCGATGTCGCCGACGCGCACGCCTGACTCGACGTCCGCAGGCGCGGCGCGGTAGACGACCATCTCCGAGCCGCCGTGGTTCACATAGTGAAACGACGAAAGGACGGCGATCTGCGGCGGCGCGAGACGCACCTCGAACTCGCGGCTCGTGGTCGTTTCGGCCTCGCGATAGCCGAAAAGCACCGGCCGCGCGGCCGTGACGTGCACCGTCGCCGTGCCGGCACGCAGGTCGGGCACGTCGCGCTTGCCGAGCGGCTGCGACAGGACGACCTGGTCGTCCGACACACGGCTGAGCACAAGGTCGTTCTCGGCGGACAGCGCAAACAGCGGCGTCGTGACGCCTTCCTGCTCGACGTGCACCTCGAGACGCGTGAGCGCGCCGCCGGGAGCCCCGATTACGACGTTCAGCCGTCCGGTCTGACCGACGATCGCGGGCTCGGTGATCTCGACGACCGGACCCTCGGCGCGTCCGGCCATGACCCAGGCGCCGGCCGCGGCGAGCACGGCGAGCGCGAAAACGATGGCAATGGTTCGCATGCGCGTGATTGTAAGGAGCGGCGCACGGAAATCCACGCCAATTTTCGCCGCCCGGCGGAGCCGTGCCGAGATGTTGCGCCCGGCCGCAGAGTCCATTTCTCAAGCCGACCCCTTCGCAAGATTATTTAGCTGTTCTATTATTCTCGGTCGCTGTTATTTTCCTGCCGAATGGTCTAGAATATGTCAAATCATAAGAACAAGAAGCATAGGCACTGACCAATGGTCTCCAAAGAGCCGATCTTCTCGCTCGATTGGGCGCCTGACGCTTTGATCGTCACCGGTCTCGGCGGGTCCGTTGTTCATGTCAATCCCCGAGCCGAAGATCTTTTCGGCTATCGCGCGGACGAGCTGAAGGACAAGCCTCTCGAGCTGCTGATTCCCGAAGGTCTTGCCGGCGATGCCGTCGAATCTTCTCCTCTTCAGCATGCGAGCCGGCCGGTGGTCTGCGCGCACCGTGATGGAACACGCTTTCCGGCGCTGGTGCGCTGGCGCCCGGCGCCGACGGGACAGGGCTTCATCGTTTTCTCCGTCAGAGATACCGAGCGCGGGAAGAACGCGCGCGTTGCATATCTGACACATGAATCACAAGAGGTACACGGGGCGCATGGTGCGCGAACCGGGAGCGACGGCGGACGGATCGAGCTCGTCTCGTTGTTCGCTCACGATGTCCGCCAATCGCTGCAAGCCGTTCAGCTTCTGTGCGATACCGTTCGCCCGAGCGCACCGAAGGCGGCGGACGCGATCACCGAGATCGTCGAGTCGGTCTGCAGGCTGCTCGAGCGCTGCACGCGATACGCGGATGCGCGGACGATCGAGCCCCTGGTGGAACCTTGCCGCCTCGGCGAGCTGCTCGGGGCGCTCGGTCGAGAGTTGCTGCCGCTCGCGGAGCGCAAGGGCCTTCGCCTGCGCGTCGATCGCGTCGACGACGTCATCACTACGGATCCGGTGCTGTTTCGCGAGATGCTGCACAACCTGCTCGCGAACGCCATTCGGTATACCGACGCGGGGCGCGTCGACGTCCGCTGTCACGCGGGGCCTGGATGCGTGCGCGTAGAGATCGTCGACACCGGGATCGGCATTCCTCGCGATCGCATCGCCGCGATGATGGCGAGCGCATTCGACCGAGAGGACGCGGAAGCGGCCGATCCGTCGCTCGACGATACGCTGGCGCGCGACTTGCGGGCGGCGTCTCTGCTTGCTTCCGACGCGACGGCGTCAGCAGACGACGACGGTGCGCAGCATGATCGCGACGGCGAATCTGGTCACGACGAACGCGCTCACGGGTCGGTCGGGGGCAGAGGGCTCGGGCTTGCGATAGTTCACCAGCTCGCGCAGCTTCTCGACTGCGCGCTCGAGGTCGATTCGACGCTCGGTCGCGGATCTCGCTTTACAGTGATTGCGCCGCGCGAGCTCGATCGCCGCCAGAGATTGGAGCGCGGACGCTAGCTCGCCGGCTCCGTTCCGGAAGGCGCATCCCGCGCGATCAGCTCGTTCAGCGCATCGATCGACACGGGCTTCACGAGATGCGCGTTGAAGCCGGCCTCACGCGTCTTGCGGCGATCCGACGGCTGTCCCCAGCCGGTCACGGCATAGATCGGCACGTCGCGTGCCCATGCGCGCCGGCGAATCCGCCGGCACGCCTCGTTGCCGTCGATCCGCGGCATGCCGATGTCGAGCAGAATCAGGTCCGGACGAAAGCGTTCCGCAATCTCGATGGCCTCGAGGCCGTCTCGAGCCGTCCGCACCTCGTGACCGATGACGCCGAGGATCTCCGCCATCGCTTCCGCGGCATCCGCGTTGTCGTCGGCGATCAGTATCCGGCGGCGGCGCGGCTCCGTGCCGTGCTCGTCTGCGAGCGCCGTTTTCGCGGGAGCGCGCGCCAGGGGCAGCCTGATCGCAAACTCGCTGCCGCGGTTTCGGCCGCCGCTCTCGACGGTGATCTCACCGCCGTGCATCTCGATCAGACGGCGAGCGACCGCGAGGCCGATGCCGAGACCGCGGCGCGGCTCGCCGGCACGCTGCTCGCCTTGCGTGAACATATCGAACACCCGCGGCAGCAGGTTCGCATCGATTCCGATCCCGTCGTCGACGATGCGGATTATCGCCTCGTCGCCGATCACGTCGACGGTGACATCGATGTGCCCTGCGGGATTCGTGTACTGCACGGCGTTCGTCAGCACGTTGCCTACTGCCTGAGCGAGCCTTGCATGGTCGCCGACGAGCGGAATTGGATTTCGCGGGACTTGCACGTGCAATTTGTGCCTCGCCGAATCGACGAGCGGGCGCACGCTTTCGACCGCGCTCGCGATCGCCGTGCGCAGGTCGAGCGGCGCACGCTTCAGCTCGAGCGTGCCGCGGCTGATCCGGCTCACATCGAGGAGATCGTCGACGAGCCGGACCAGCTGGCCGAGCTGCCGCTCGATGATCGCGCGCGCATGCGGCAGCGACATCGGATTGTGGTCGACGTATGCAAGCAGCTCCGACGCGCTGCGGATCGGTGCGAGCGGATTACGCAGCTCGTGCGCGAGCATCGCGAGAAACTCGTCCCTCGGCTCGCCGTCGTCGCGAGCCGGGCGGAGGTCTTGGAGCGCAGCGGCCGCGAGGCCGGCCGAAACGAGGCCTGCGGCCGAGATCAGGAAGCTTCTGTAGTCGTCATCGAACGGCCGCCGTTTTGCGAGGCCGACGACCAGGTAGGCCTCGCTGATGCCTGCCGAGTGGAAGCGCAGCGGCAGCACGGCCGCGCCGTCGGCGTCCGGGGCGGCGTCAGCGAATGCCGGCGGAAGCGGCGACACGTGGCGCAGCGATTCCCCGGGCGGGACGGGCTCGAGCGGCCATGGCGCGGTGCGCGCGCCGCGACGAAAAGCGGTCTCGACCGCGTCGGGCACGGCGCCGGCAGAGCCTGCGAGCGATGCGCGTCCGGATTCGTTCACGAGGTAGAGCAACGCGAACGGCACATCGCACACGTCCGACGCGAGCGCGGCCGCGGACCACTCGCAAGCCGCGCGCAGCGAATCGACCTTCACGATGTCGTGCAGGTTGCTCAGCGCGGCGAGACGCCGCCGCGCTAGAACGGCTGCAGTCTCGTCGGCACCGGTGCCGAACACACCGACGGCCGAACCCCATTCGTCCCTGATCGGGGTCAGCGAGAAGGTGCAGTACAGCTCGCGGCCATGGCCGTTGCGCGCGACGATCACGCGGCGCTCCTTGACCAACGTCGCCGCGTTCGTATCGAGCACCGCGCAGACGTCCGCGCCGATCGCGTCCCAGATCTCCTCGCGAATCTGCGCCGCTGGTTTACCGAACGACCGCCGTCGACCGAACAGCCGGGCGCAGCCGTCGTTGTGCAAGTGAACGAGCTCGGGTCCCCACCAGATAAATGCGGGCTGTGAGCTCGCGAGCATCAGACGAAGGGGCGCTTTCAGATTGTCGGGCCACTCCTGGACCGGCCCAAGCGCGGTCGCCGACCAATCGCGGGATCTCATGAGCCTGCCTGTTCGGCTGCCGGCGTCGAATAAACGGCCGGCTTCGACGGCAGGCTCGACGGTCGGTGATCTCGTCGAGCGACGTGCGGTCGCTCGACTTTCGGGTCTATGCATCGCGTGTGGGTTCGAAGTCGAGCTTGCGGGGGTACTAAGCAAGTTGCATGCCAGATTCCGCACTTCGTATAGCGTTGGGCTCTGCCGACAGACCAAAACATGTACTCGGCGCGTATCCGGCGCGTTGTCGGCGCGGAGCAACCGACGGCGGCCTTTGCTCGCTATTCGACCGCGCAAGCGCTCGACGACGAGGCATACTTCTTGCCTCAAGCGTCTTTCAACCAACGAGTTCAGGAACGGAGCGATGGCACAGCGCGCGCAAGCGATTGGCGAGGAGCGCTCGGATAACCATGAAGCCCGAGTCGCGCTTCTGCGGCGAATGGATGCCTATTGGCGGGCCGCGAACTACTTATCCGTCGGCCAGATCTATTTGCTCGACAACCCGCTGCTTCGCGAGCCGCTTCGGCTCGAGCACGTGAAGCCGCGGCTCCTCGGGCACTGGGGCACGACCCCGGGTCTCAATTTCATCTACGTGCATCTGAATCGAATCATCCGCGAGCGCGACGTCGACATGATTTTCGTCACAGGGCCTGGGCATGGCGGCCCCGCTCTCGTCGCGAACACCTGGCTAGAAGGGACTTACAGCGAGCTCTATCCGGAGGTCTCGCTCGACGAGGAGGGAATGCGGCTGCTCTTCAAGCAGTTCTCGTTCCCCGGCGGCATTCCGAGCCATACGGCCCCGGAGACCCCGGGGTCGATCAACGAGGGCGGCGAGCTCGGCTACTCGCTCGCGCACGCGTTCGGGGCCGCATTCGACAATCCGGACCTGACCGTCGCGTGCGTGATTGGCGACGGCGAGGCGGAAACCGGCGCGCTCGCGACGAGCTGGCACTCGAACAAGTTCTTGAACCCGGCGACGGACGGCGCCGTGCTGCCAATTCTGCATCTGAACGGATGGAAGATCGCGAATCCGTGCTTTCTCGCGCGCATGTCGAGACGCGAGCTCGAGCAGCTGTTTCGCGGTTACGGCTACGAACCGACGTTCGTCGAAGGCGACGATTCGAGCAGGATGCACGAGGAGATGGCCGACGCGCTCGACAAGCTGTTCGACCGCATTGCCGAGATCAAAGCCGAAGCACGGAGCCGCCCGGGCGGCGAACGCCCGATCTGGCCGATGCTCGTGCTGCGTACGCCGAAGGGCTGGACCGGTCCCGAGTACGTCGACGGTAAGCGCGTCGCAGGGACGTGGCGCTCGCACCAGGTGCCGCTCGCAGGGCTGCGCGACAATCCAGAGCACCTCGCTCAGCTCGAGGCGTGGATGCGCAGCTATAGACCCGACGAGCTTTTCGATGAGGACGGCTGCCCGACCGCCGAGCTTCGCGAGCTCGCGCCCGAAGGTGCCCGGCGGATGGGCGCGAATCCGCACGCGAACGGGGGCCTGCTGCTCAAGGATCTCTTACTGCCGGATTTCCGCGATTACGCCGTCGACGTGCCCGAGCCGGGCGTGACGAAGAACGAAGCCACGAGAGTGCTCGGCGTCTATCTCCGCGACGTGATGAAGCGCAACCTGAAGGCGCGCAACTTTCTCGTGTTCGGACCGGACGAGACCGCATCGAATCGCCTGCAGGCGATCTACGAGGTCACGTCGAAGCGCTTCATCGGCACTCCCGAAGCGGACGACGAGTATCTCTCCCCCGACGGCCGCGTTTTCGAGGTGCTGTCGGAGCATCTCTGCCAAGGTTGGCTCGAAGGGTATCTGCTGACGGGGCGGCACGGCTTCTTCTCGTGCTACGAGGCGTTCATTCACATCGTCGATTCGATGTTCAATCAGCACGCGAAGTGGCTCAAGGTCTCGAAGGAGATTCCGTGGCGGCGACCGATCGCGTCGTTGAACTATCTCCTGACGTCGCACGTCTGGCGCCAGGACCATAACGGATTCAGCCATCAGGACCCGGGGTTCATCGACCACGTCGTGAACAAGAAGGCGGAGATCGTGCGCGTATATCTGCCGCCCGACGCGAACACGCTGCTTTGCGTGGCCGATCAATGCTTGCGATCGCGCGACTTCGTGAACGTGATCGTCGCCGGCAAGCAGCGGCAGCCTCAATACCTCGACATGGATCAGGCGATCAAGCATTGCGCCGCCGGCGTCGGCATTTGGAGCTGGGCGAGCAACGATCAGGGCGCCGAGCCGGACGTCGTGATGGCCTGCTGCGGCGACGTGCCGACGATGGAGACGCTCGCCGCGGTGTCGATGCTGCGGACGCTCTTTCCGGATCTCAAGGTGCGAGTCGTCAATGTCGTCGATCTGATGACGCTGCAGCCCGAGACCGAGCATCCGCACGGGCTCTCCGATCGCGACTTCGATACGATCTTCACGAAGGACAAGCCGATCATCTTCGCCTATCACGGCTACCCTTGGCTGATCCATCGGCTGACCTATCGGCGGACGAACCACCCGAACCTGCATGTGCGCGGCTACAAGGAAGAGGGCACGACGACGACGCCTTTCGACATGTGCGTGCTGAACGATATCGATCGTTTCCATCTCGTTTCCGACGTGATCGATCGCGTGCCGAAGCTCGGGCCGTTGGCTGCCTATGCGAAGCAGGCGATGCGCGACAAGCTGATCGAGCACAAGCAGTATATTTACCGCCACGGCGAGGACCTGCCGGAGGTGCAGGAGTGGGGGTGGCGGAGCGAGAACGGGAGCTGGGCGCCATGAGCGCCGCGGATCGCAGAACACGCACGAGCCGATGAACGCCGGTACGTTGCTGGTCCTGAATGCCGGCAGCTCCTCTTTGAAGTTCGAGCTCTTCGCGACGGATGGCGATCCGGACGCTGCGCCCCGATCCGTCGTCGCCGGCGCGTTGCGCGATATAGGCCGCGACAGGGCGACGTTCGAGCTCGACGGCAGCCGCGAGCACGTCGGCAAAATCGCGTCCGCGCGAGAAGCCGCGCGTTTCGTGCTCGCCCGCCTTTTCGACGCCGACCGCGCCGGCGGTGCCGCGCTCGATGCGAAGGCGCTCGTCGCGAGCGGTCATCGGGTCGTGCACGGCGGCGAGCGATTCTCTGCGCCCGTTCGGGTCACGCTTTCTGTGTTCGACGCGCTGAAGTCGCTCGTGCCGCTTGCGCCGCTGCACAATCCCCACGCGCTCGCGGTCATGGAAGCGGTCGGCGAGCGCTTTCCGGAGCTGCCGATCGTCGCTGTCTTCGACACCGCGTTCTTTCACGAGCTGCCCGCAGTCGCGCAGACCTACGCGATCCCGCGCGAGTGGCGCGAGGCGCACGCGATTCGCCGTTACGGCTTCCACGGCATCGCGCATCAGCACCTCGCGCGTACGCTGCTCGATCGGGGCGCCGGGCCGCGCGCAGTGACGTTGCACCTCGGACAGGGCTGCTCTGCAGCAGCGCTGCTCGACGGCAGGCCCGTCGACACGAGCATGGGCTTCACGCCGCTCGAAGGGCTCGTGATGGGCACGCGGAGCGGCGATATCGACGCGGGCGTGCTCGTTCATCTCGGGCGCTCGGGGCTTCAATGGAAAGAGATCGAGGACGGTCTCAATCGCCGCTCGGGGCTGCTCGGGCTCTCCGGGCTCTCGGACGATGTCCGCGTGCTGCTGCGGGCCGAGGCGGATGGGGATGCCGGGGCCGCGCTCGCGCTCGAGAGCTTTTGCGTGCGGATCCGCAAGTACATCGGCGCCTATGCGGCCGTGCTCGGCGGCCTCGATGCGGTCGCGTTCGGCGGTGGCATCGGCGAGAACGCTTCCGCGATTCGCGAGCGCATCCTCGCCCCGCTCGGGTGGCTCGGGATCGAGCTCGACGCATCTGCGAACGCGGCGTGCGCTGGCACGGCGGCGCGCGTCTCGACGGACGCTTCTCGAGTAGACGTCCATGTCGTCCCCGTCGACGAGGAGCCGATCATCGCGCAAGCGATGCTCGACGTGCTCCGCGCAGACTGAGCGCATAGCTGCCGGGCACGCCTGCTCGCCCGGTACTGATTGCGCGGTATGGAAATTGCAAAACGACTTCTGCGTTCTTCGCTCGGATTCGCGCTCTCCGCGGAGAGCGTGATCCGATTCGAGCCGTTCGGCGATTCCTTCAGTGACGCGGGAGCTTCGAGATGGCGCAACGTCAAGACATCGACATGGATGAGTTCGAGACCAGGCTGAAAGAGCGTCGCCGGGAGCTTTGGGAGGACATCCGCCGCGAGCTCGAGAAGCATGAAGGTCAGCAGTTCACGGATCTGATACAGCAGGGTGCCGATCCGGACGACCGCTCGGTCGCCGACCTGCTGGTCGACCTGAATCTCGCGGAGATCAATCGCGACGTGGACGAGCTTCGCGCGATCGACTACGCGCTCGCGCGGATCCGCGCGGGCAGCTACGGCATCTGCCGGTCGTGCGGGGCCGAGATTCCGGAAGAGCGGCTGCGCGCGATTCCGGAAACGCCGCTGTGCATCGACTGCCAGAGCCGTATCGAGGAGGAGCGGGACATCCGCACTCCGTCTCTCTGATTGCCGTCGTTCTCGATTCGGATCTCACGCGAACGCGTGATGCACGCTCGCGGCTACGGCCGTTGCGCCGTGACGCGGCGAGTGCAGCGGCGCGTTCACGCGAAGAATCTCGCGCGCGCTAGGTATCGACACCGGTTCTTTTTCGCCGCTTCGACCATACCGGTTCTTTCTCGATTCAAGCAGAGTGCGTGTGACTTCTCGGGCACGGAGCTTGCATTGGAGCGAGCCCTGTCATCGGACGCAAATGTTCGATGAGACGGACGGAGCACGCACATGGATCGGTCGCCTTAGCTTCCACGTGAGGGGCGCTGCATGGAGGTACGAGCGGCTTGAGCAAGGATACGCGTATTGCGGTCGTGAGAGCGTTGCACGGGCTCGGCGACATGCTCTGTGCGGTGCCGGCTTTGACGGCTTTACGGCGTGCGCATCCGAACGCGGAGCTATCTCTGATCGGGCTGCCGGCGTGCCGTTGGATGCTCGAGCGCTTCGGCGCGCTGATCGACGTGCTGCTGCCGTTCCCTGGTTATCCTGGCATTCCGGAGCAGCCATTCTCGGCCGCCGCGCTCGACCGCTTCATCACGGCAGCTCGAGCGAAACCTTTCGATCTTGCAATCCAGATGCACGGCAGCGGCACCGTGAGCAACGCGTTCACCGCGATGCTCGGCGCACGGATGACCGCCGGCTTCTACGACGATCCGCAAGGCCCGCCCCCGGGACGCTTCGTTCCGTATCCGCACGATGCGCCGGAAGTGCACCGCTGCCTCGAGTTGGCGCGCGAGCTCGATTGTCCTGCCGACGACGACCGGTACGTCTTTCCGGTGACGCAGACGGATCGCGCCGAGCTCGACGCGCACGCGCGCCTTCGTGACGTCGTCGACGGGCGGCTCGTCTGTCTTCACGCCGGCGCGCGCGATCCGATGCGGCGCTGGCCGATCGAGCATTTTGCGAAGGTCGGCGATGCGCTTGCGAACGACGGCCACGCGGTGGTGCTGACCGGCACGGCTGCGGAGCGCGACGCGGCGGAGGCGGTCGCCGCCGCGATGCGACATCCGGCCGTGAACGTCGCCGGAGAGACGTCGCTCGGATGCGCAGCCGCACTGCTCGAGCGGGCCTCGCTCCTCGTGACGAACGATACCGGCATCTCGCATCTCGCGGCGTCCGTAGGTACGGCGAGCGTCGTCGTCTTTCTCGCGTCGGACCCCGAGCGCTGGGCACCTCTCGATCGCGCGCGACATCGCTCGGTCGTCGCGCGCGGGCTCGCAGCCTCTCGCCGTCTCGACGGCATGCGGCGCTCGACGGCCGACGTGCCGCGCGCGCACGAAATTCTCGATGAAGCTTTCGGCTTGCTTGCAGGAGCTTATGACCGGTAGCGGCGCACAGCCATTCGAGCGATGGCGCGGCGTCGATGCCGTCGTAGCGGGCTATGCCGGCACTTCAGCGGGGTGCGACGCGTTCGCGACTGCAGTGGCCGAGCTCCGCCGTGCGCTTCCGGCCGTGCGGATATGGCTCCTGCGGCCCGAAGACGTGCCGTCGGCTGGGGCGGGCGGCGACGAGGATCGTGTGATCGCGTATCCGGATCCGCACGCGGACCCGGATCGAGATGCGGCGGCCTTAAGGCGGGCGTTTCGCGCGGTCGACGCATTGATTGCGAGTCGAGCCGACGCCGCGCTCATTTTTACCGAACGCGGCAGTGCGCCGTATGCGCCCGCGTACCTTTGCTACCTCGCCGGGATCGGCTTTCGCGCGGGCATCGAGTCGGAGTTCAGCGGAGCCGTGCTGTCACCGGCGGTGCGGGTAGCCGCCGAGTTCGACGATGTCGGTCGGCATCTGGCGTTGCTCGAGCTCGTCGGTATCGGGTCGGGCGCATCGCGCGCGGATACGCACGGCGCTGCGGCAGTCACGTCCCCACGGAGCACTTGATGCGACCGCTGAACATTCTCACGTGGCACGTGCACGGCAACTACCTCTACTACCTCGCGCAGGTGCCGCATCGCTTCTATTTGCCCGTGAAGGCAGGACGGCCCGAGGGATACGGCGGCCGGCTTCCCGGGCTCGATTGGCCCGATAACGTCGTCGATGTTCCGGCCGAGGGAGTCGCGGACCTCGATCTCGATCTCGTCCTTTTCCAATCGCGAAGAAACTACGTCGAGGATCGGGAGATTCTGTCCGACGCGCAGCGGCGGCTGCCGTGGATTTATCTCGAGCACGATCCACCGCGCGAGAGTCCGACCGACACGCGCCATCCGTTCGCCGAGCGCGACGGGCTGCTCGTGCACGTCACCGCGTTCAATGCGCTGATGTGGGATAGCGGCGATACACCGACGCGCGTCATCGAGCACGGTGTGGTCGTTCCCGAGGACGCGCGCTATACCGGCGAGATCGAGCGCGGACTGGTCGTCGTGAACGGGCTTCCGAAGCGGGGGCGACGACTCGGCGCCGACGTGTTCGAAACAGTGTGCAAAGAGATACCGCTCGACCTCGTCGGCCTCGGCGCCGAGGACGTCGGCGGCCTCGGCGAGGTGAGCCACGATCAGCTGCCGCGGCTTATGGCGCGCTACCGCTTTCTCTTCAACCCGATCCGCTACACGAGCCTCGGGCTCGCCGTCTGCGAGGCGATGACCGTCGGCATGCCGGTCGTCGCCGTTGCGACCACCGAGATGACGACCGTCGTCGAGAACGGCGTCTCCGGCTATGCGGATACTCGCATCGACGTTCTCGTCGAGCGGATGCGCCGACTGCTGCGCGATCCGCTCGAAGCGGCGCGTCTCGGCGCGGGCGCTCGGCGTACGGCGCAACGGCGCTTCGATATCGAGCGCTTCGTGCGCGACTGGAATGCCGCGTTCGACGACGTCGTCAGAGGCACGCACGCGAACCGCGTCCCGGAGCCGGCCGACGCGGCAAGGGGGCTCTCTGCCCATGTTTAGAATCGCGATGATCAGCGACCACGCTTCGCCGCTCGCCGCCTTAGGCAGCGCGGATGCCGGCGGGCAGAACGTCTATGTGGCCCATCTGACGCGCTGCCTCGCGGATCGCGGCCTGCAGGTCGACGTGTTCACGCGCCGCGACTCCGCGGATCAGCCCGAGGTCGTCGCGTGGTATCCAAATTCGACGGTGATCCATGTTCCGGCCGGGCCTCCGGAGCCCATTCCGAAGGAACAGCTGCTGCCGCACATGGACGCGTTCACGCGGTTCGTGCGCCGCGCGTGCCGGCGGAGGCGCTACGACCTGCTGCACGCGAACTTCTGGATGTCCGGCCTGACGGCGGCCGAGGTGAAGCTGTCGCTCGACATTCCGTTCGTCATCACGTTTCACGCGCTCGGGCGCATTCGGCGCGTTCATCAAGGCACGGCGGACCGCTTCCCGGATTCGCGTTTCCAGCACGAGGAGCGCATCGCGCGCGCGGCGGATCGGATCCTCGCCGAGTGTCCGCAGGATCGCACGGACCTGATGACGCATTACTACGCGGATCCCGAGCGCATCAGCATCGTGCCGTGCGGCTTCGATCCGACCGAGCTCGCGCCGGTCCCGCGTTCGCTCGCACGCGCGAAGCTCGGTCTGCCGCAGAACGCGTTCATCGTGCTGCAGCTCGGTCGCCTCGTCCCGCGCAAGGGTATCGCGACGGCGATCGAGGGCTTCGCCCGCTTCGTACGCGGCAAACGGGTCGATGCTCGGCTGCTCGTCGTCGGCGGCGACGCGTGCGAGCCGGACCCCGCGCTGACGCCGGAGATCGCGCGTCTTGCGCGCGTCGCGGACGCTGAGCAGGTCGCGGACAAAGTGATCTTCACCGGGCGCCGCGACCGTCACATGCTGCGCTACTACTACAGCGCCGCGGACGTCTTCGTCACGCTGCCGTGGTACGAGCCGTTCGGGATCACGCCGCTCGAGGCGATGGCCTGTGCGGTGCCGGTCATCGGCAGCCGTGTCGGCGGCATCAAGTACAGCGTCGTCGACGGCGTGACCGGATGCCTGATTCCGCCGCGAGATCCCGATGCGCTCGGCGAATGTCTCGCGGCGCTGCACACGAACGAGGAGCTGCGTCGGACGATGGGGCATGCGGGCCGCGAGCGTGTGCTGCGCATGTTCACGTGGCGGGATGTCGCGCTCGATGTCGAGGGCGTCTACGAGGATGTGCTGACCGGAATGCTCAGCACGCCGCAAGTGAGCTCCATGTGAGCTCGAGGAGGAATCGGCGATGATGGTGCGGGAGACCACCGCGACGAACGTAAACGACGCCGCGGCTGCCGAGCACGGCGCGTTGAAGGGCAAGGTCGTGCTCGTGACCGGCGGCGCGAGCGGACTCGGCGCGGCGATCTGCCGAAACCTGTCGGAGGCGGGTGCGGCCGTGATCGTCTCCGACGTGGACGCGGATCGGGCGGCCGCCGGCGCCGACGCGCTTCGCGAGCTCGGCTTCGCTGCAGCGAGCCGCCGGCTCGACGTCCGCGACGAGACCGATGCGCGCGAGGCCGTCGCGGCGGCGGTCGCGGAGCAGGGCCGCCTCGATGCGGTCATCAACAACGCCGGCGTCGACGTCACGAAATCGGTGATCGACTTGACGCTCGACGAGTGGGACCGCGTGCTCGCGGTCAACCTCCGCGGCCCGTTCTTGATGTCGAAGCTCGCATTCGAAGCGATGCGGCGCCAAGGCCGCGGCGGGCATATCGTGAATATCGTGTCGACCGCCGCTCGGCGCGCTTGGGCGAACGCGGCAGCGTATCACGCGAGCAAGTGGGGCTTGCTCGGGCTCAGCCACGCGCTGCACGTCGAGGGCCGCGAGCATCAGATCAAGGTCACCGCGCTGATCGCGGGCGGCATGCGTACGCCGTTCCTGCTCGACCGGTTCCCGGACATCGACGAGACCGTGCTGCAGGAACCCGCGAGCGTCGCGGCCGCGGTGCGGTTCGTGCTCACGCAGCCGGCGGGCACCGTGATTCCCGAGCTGATGGTCATCCCCGAAAAGGAGACCTCCTGGCCGTGACGTCCGCGCAGCTTCACGCGACATCGCGGCGAGCCGTCTTTCTCGACAAGGACGGAACCTTGATCGACGACGTGCCGTACAACGTCGACGTCGCACGCATCCGATTCGCGCCTCGCGCGGAGGGGGCCGTGCCTCGGCTCGCCGAGGCCGGCTTTGCGATCGCGGTCGTGTCGAATCAGGCGGGCGTCGCGCGCGGGCTGTTCGATGAAGAAGCCGTCGCGGCCGTTGGCCGCGCGCTGACCGACAAGCTCGCCGCGCTCGGCGTCGCTCTCGCCGGGTTCTATTACTGCCCGCACGATCCTGCGGGCGCGATCGAGCGCTATCGGCGAATCTGCGGCTGCCGAAAGCCCGAGCCTGGGCTGCTCCAGCGCGCGGCGCACGAGCTCGGCGTCGATCTCGAAAGCTCGTGGATGATCGGCGACATCCTCGACGACGTCGAGGCGGGCCGACGCGCAGGCTGCCGCACGATCCTGATCGACGCGGGCAGCGAGACGGAGTGGCGGATGTCGCCGGAACGTTTGCCGCATCACGTCGCGGCCGATCTCGACGAAGCGGTCGAGCTGATTCTTGCGCTCGAAGCCCGTGCGCGCGATCGGCGCGTGGACCGGCTCGCGTCGGACTCGAGCCCGCAGGGCAGGTGAGCGATGGACTCGGCGGCTCGAGAAGACGCGAATGCTCCGAACTGGGCCGAAGTGCAGAAGCTGCTCGCGGTTCGCCTCGACGCGCTCGGTGACGTGCTGATGACGACGCCCGCGTTGCATGCAGCGAAGGCTTCGAATCCCGCGCGTCACGTCACGTTATTGACGTCGGCCGGCGGCGCGGAAGCGGCGCGGCTCGTTCCGGACGTCGACGATGTGATCGTCTACGACGCGCCTTGGGTCAAGGCGACGAGCGTGCGGCCGGGCGCTGGGCCGGATCGGCAGATGATTCGCCGACTCGCGGCCGGGCGTTTCGATGCGGCCGTGATCTTCACGGTCTACAGCCAGAGCCCGTTGCCGGCCGCGATGCTGTGTTACCTCGCGGACATTCCGCGGCGGCTCGCGCACTGCCGCGAGAACCCGTACCAGCTTCTGACCGATTGGGTACGCGAGCGCGAGCCGGAACGCGGCGTCCGCCACGAGGCAGAGCGTCAGCTCGACCTCGTCGCAGCGGTCGGCTGGCGGTCCGACGATCGTCGGATGCGCGTTAGGGTACCGGATACGGCCGCCGCAACGATCGAGCGGCGCCTCGACGCCGCCGGGCTCGATGCGCGAACGCGCTGGGCCGTGCTTCATCCCGGCGCGAGCGCACCGTCGCGCCGCTATCCGCTCGAGCGGTTCGGCTCGGTCGTGCGTGCGCTCGCGGGTCGCTACGGCTGGCGGATCGTGTTGACCGGATCGAGTGACGAGCTGCCGCTTCTCGAGCCGCTGCGCGCGATCGCGCCCGACCGGATTCTGTCGCTCGGCGGCGAGCTCTCGCTTGCCGAGCTCGCGGCGCTGATCGAGCGCGCGCCGCTTCTAATCGCGAACAACACGGGCCCCGTGCATGTCGCGGCTGCGGTCGGCACGCCGGTCGTGGATCTCTACGCGCTGACGAATCCGCAGCACACGCCGTGGCAAGTGCCGAGCAGGGTGCTCTCTCACGATGTGCCGTGCGCACCGTGCTATCGAAGCGTGTGTCCGGAAGGGCATCACTTGTGCCTCGAAGGCGTTGCGCCCGAGCGGGTCGTCGAAGCCGCGCTCGAGCTGATGCGCGCGCGGCGCCGCATACGGCGGACGCACGGTGCGCACGGCACGCCGCCCGACGCGCGCGTCGCCGAGCACGCGCGGGCCCAAGCGTCGATCGCGGAGGGCGGGCGATGAGCGTCGACGTGCTGATTCCGACGTACCGGCGGCCGACCGCGCTCGCGGTCACCATGACGAGCCTCTGCGCGCAAACGTTGCAGCCCTCTCGCGTGATCGTCGCGGACCAGACGGACGGCGGTGCAGCGATCCGCACGCCTGAGGTCAAGGCGGTCGCGCGCGTGCTCGAGAGCCATGGCGGCGACGTCGAGCTGCTGGAGAATCTGCCGCGCCGCGGCATCGCGCAACAGCGCCAGTTCCTGCTCGATCGTACGTCCGCGGCTTACGCGCTTTGTCTCGACGACGACGTGATACTCGAGCCGTTCGTGCTCGAGCTTCTCGTGAACGTGCTCCGACGCGAGCGATGCGGTTTTGTCGGCTCGTCGGTGATCGGCCTCAGCTATCGCGACGACGTACGTCCGGCTCAGCAGCACATCGAGCTCTGGGACGGCCCGGTGCGACCCGAGGTCGTCGTGCCCGGATCGCCGCAATGGGATCGGGCGAAGCTGCACAGCGCCGCGAACCTGCACCACGTTCAGCAGAGGCTCGGTGCGACGCTCGAGCGGCCGCTGCTGTACAAGGTGGCGTGGACGTCCGCATGCGTGCTTTACGACACCGCGAAGCTGCGCGCCGTCGGCGGCTTCTCGTTCTGGCGTCGTCTTCCGGTCGAGCATTGCGGCGAGGACGTGCTCGCTCAGCTCGAGCTGATGAAGGCTCACGGCGGGTGCGGCGTGATGCCGTCCGGCGCATACCACCAGGAGCTGCCGACGACCATTCCGCGCCGTGACGTAGAGGCCGAGCGCGTCCTCGGCTGGGGACACGCGTCATGAGCACGCGGCCGACGAGCGTGGCGTCCGTGCCGATGCCGTTGCCGGGCGACGATCATCCGGCGCCGAACCCGTGGCAGCGGGTGCGTCGACTGCTCGTGATCCGCGCCGACAACATCGGCGACGTCGTGATGACCGGCCCGGCGTTGCGCGCGCTGCGGCGCGCGTTGCCCAACGCCGCGATCACGTTGCTCGCGAGCCCGGCAGGCGCACAGGCGGCGCCGCTGCTGCCGTGGATCGATGACGTCATCTGCCGACGCGTGCTCTGGCAGGATCTCGGACGCCTCGCGTTCGATCCCGAGCGCGAGCGCGAGCTGGTCGCCGAGCTCGCCGAGCGCCGCTTCGACGGTGCATTGATCCTGACGAGCTTCAGCCAAAGCCCGTACCCGGCCGCGTTCGTCGCGTGGCTCGCCGGAATCGGGCTGCGCGCCGGTGCGTCGCGCGAGCATTGCCCGCTGCTCAATTATCGGACGCCGTTCGGACCGTTTGGACGCCATCAGGCCGAGCGCAATCTCGCGCTCGTCGCGGCGCTCGGCTTCCGCTGCGACGACGACTCGCTCGAGGTTCGTGTGCCGGCCGACGCGGCGCGGCGCTCGGCGCGGTTGCTCGCGCGGCACGGCGTTGCCGACGGAACGAAGTATCTGCTCTGGAATCCGTGGGCGAGCGCAGCGGCGCGAACGTACGCGCCGGAGCTCGGGGCGGAGGCCGCTCGGATAGTCGGCGACTCGACGGGCATGCCGATCGTGATCACGGCTCATCAGCGGGACGCTGCAGAGGCGTCGCGGCTCGCTGCGCGCATCGGCCCGCGTGCGCTCGATCTCGGCGGCCGCACCAGCGTGCTCGAGCTTGCTGCGCTCGTCGAGCGTGCGGCCGTCGTGCTGACGAGCCATACCTCGGTCATGCATCTCGCGGATGCGCTCCGCGTTCCCGTGGTGGTGCCGTTCTCCGGCACCGATCTCGTCTCGCAATGGACCCCGCGGCACGGACCGCACGTCGTGCTGAATGCGCCGACGAGTTGCGCGCCGTGCTACGCGTTCGAGTGCCCGCGCGGGCACGAGTGTTTGCCATTCACGCCGCAGGAGGTCGCGCGCGCCGCGCTCGAGCTCCTCGAGCGTTCTGTCTCCGGCGCGTCATCGACGCCGGAGAGGTTGGAGGGAGCTCATGCTTGAAAGGCCTAGGACCGGATCGGCCCTGCCGCTCGCTCGAGGTGCAGGCGTACCGACGCTCGAGGAGGCAGTCGCCTCGTTCTGGAGACATCATTCACGGCGGCGCGCACCGCTGCGCTCGAGCGTCGAGCGGCTCGCGGAGCTCGCGCTCGCGCCCGACCCGCGGGTGGCCGCCGAGGGAACGCGCGTGCTGTTCGAACGCATCGTCGAGCCGCTCTGCGACGGCTTCACGCAACGCGGAGCCGAGACGTACCGCCGACTGTTCGCTCAGGTCGTCGATGTTGCGCGCCGCAACGTGCACTGCGCGGGGCTCGACGAAGCGTTGACGGCGGCAGGCTTGCGGAGCGAGCGCGATCTGCTGCGTGCGCCTTCGTCGAAGCCGCTGTCGGCGGCGGAGCGGGAGCGGGTACGGGTGGTCGTCGTGCTGTCGCGCCTGACGCTCGGCGCAGACGTCGCGATCTCGATGCCGATGCTGAGCCACGTCGAGGCCGCGTTCCCGAACGCCGAGATCGCGTTCGTCGGCAACGACGCCTCGGAGGTCATCGCGCGGAGCTTTTCGCGGGTGACGCACGTGAAGGTGCCGTACGGACGCAGCGACTTCCTCGCCGACCGCTTGAACGCGTGGCCCGCGCTGCTCGACGCAGTCCGCACGATTCGCAGCGACTCGGCGAAGGATGAGATCGTGCTGATCGATCCCGATTCGCGCCTTACGCAGCTCGGCCTCCTGCGGCCGCTGGAGGGCGATCGCTATTTCCACTTTCCGAGCCGACAGTACGGCGTCCACGCGACCGATCCGCTCGGCGTTCTGATCTCCCGATGGCTCTGCGAGACCTTCGAGCCGGTACCTGACAGAGACTGGTGTCTGCGCATCTCGGAGCATGAAGCCGCATGGGCGCGGGCAATACGAGGCGCCGACACGGACTCCAGGCCGCTCGTCGCGATCCACTTCGGCGTCGGCGGCAACGAGAAGAAGCGGGCGGGGATCGAGTTCGAGACCGAGCTCGTCGAATGGCTGGTCGACCGAGCGAGGTGCCGCGTGCTGCTTGCGCGAGGCGCGAGTCCCGACGAGGTCGAGGAGACGTACCGGCTCTGCCGGAGGCTCGCAGAGCGCCGAGTCGCGGTTGCGCACCTGCCGGCGGGATGCGATCTCGACGGCGTCGAGGATGCGAACGCGGATGTGCTGACGTGGGAAGCGAGCGTCGACGCGTTCATCGCAACGATCGCGCATGCGGATGTGTTCATCGGCTACGACTCGGCCGGGCAGCATATCGCGGCCGCGCTCGAAGTGCCGGCGATCTCACTGTTCGTCGAGGCGTCCGGGCGGCGGCATGCTTTGAGGTGGACGCCGTGCGGCCGCGGCTTGCTCGAGGTCGTCCGCTCGCCGTGGCCGCCCGATCGGCGGGCGCTGCTCGAGCGCACGCAGGACGCGTTCGCAAGCGTCGCTCGCGTGATCGCGTCGCCCGGACACCGCAAGCCGACGCGAATCGAGCTGCGCGACCCATGACCGGCAGGACGCCGATCGTCGCGGACATCGGCCGCGTCGCGAAGGTGCGCTTCGGCCTCGACGCGTTCCGGCCCGGACAGCGTCCCGCGCTCGAAGCACTGCTCGAAGGCAACGACGTGCTCGCGGTGCTGCCGACCGGCGCGGGCAAGTCGGCGATCTATCAGGTTGCCGGCGCGGTGATGCCGGGGCCGACGGTGGTCGTGTCTCCGTTGATCGCGTTGCAGCGCGATCAGGCGGGGAGGCTGCAGGGCCGGAAGGCCGGCGGCTCTGCAATCGTGAACTCGGAAGTCGCCGCGCGCGTGCAGCGCGATACGTTCGACGAGCTCGGCAGCGATCGTCTCGAGTTCATCTTTCTTGCGCCGGAGCAGCTGCACCGCCGGGAGGTGCTGGACGAGCTGCGCGACGCCGCGCCGTCGCTGTTCGTCGTCGACGAGGCCCATTGCATCAGCGAATGGGGCCATGACTTTCGTCCGGCGTATCTGCGCCTGCGTGCCGCGATCGAGCTGCTCGGCCGACCTCGCGTGCTCGCGTTGACGGCGACCGCGACGCCGCAAGTTCGCAACGAGATCGTCGAGCGGCTCGGCATGAGATCGCCGTCGATCGTCGTCGACGACATGGATCGCCCGAACATTTGGCTCGGAGTGCGGCCCGCGCGCGATCCTGCGCACAAGCAGCGGCTGCTCGTCGCCGAGGTCATCGGCGCGGAGCGGCCCGGCATCGTATACGTCGCGACGCGCCGTCACGCCGAGGAGATCGCAGGCGCGCTCACCGACGAGGGTGTCGATGCCGCGTTCTACCATGCCGGTATGAATGCAGCGGCACGAAAAGACACCGAGCAAGCGTTTCTTACCGGACAGCTCGACGTGATCGTTGCGACGCCGGCGTTCGGAATGGGCATCGACAAGCCGGACATTCGCTTCGTCTTCCATTTCGACGTCACCGCATCTCCGGAGTCCTACTATCAGGAGATCGGACGCGGCGGACGCGACGGCGACCCGGCTCGCGCGCTGTTGTTCTATCGGCGCGAGGATTTGCATCTGCACAAGTTCTTCGCGTCCGGCAAGGGGCTCGGCAGCGAGCATCTCGAAACCGTTGCGGATGCGATCCGCGAAGCGGGCCATGCGGACGCCGAGCTCTTGCGCAGAACCACCGACCTTTCGCCCGCGACGATCGCGCGCGCCGCGACGGAGCTCGAGGACCAGGGGCTGATCGACCGCGCTCCGGGCGACGATCGGCTGCGGCCCGTAGACGGCGCCGACTTCTCGGATGCGCCGGAGCAGCTTGAGGCTCGCCAGGAGGAGCGGCGCCGGAAGCTTCTCGAGCGGCTCGATCGAATGCGGATCTACGCGGAAATGCGCGACTGTCGCCGCCGCTACCTGCTCGAGTACTTCGGGCAATCGTCGGAGGATTGCGGGCGGTGCGACAATTGCGATGCCGGATCGACGGCAGACGCGACCGAGCGCACGGAGCACCCGTTCCCGCTGCAGGCTCGAATCGAGCACCGCACGCTCGGCGGCGGCATGGTCATAGGCTATTCGGGACCGCGAATCACGATCCTGTTCGACGAGGGCGGCGAGCGCACCTTTGATGTCGCCACGGCTGTTGAGCGCAAGCTGATCGTAAGGCCCTGATCTTGGCTCACATCCCGTAGGCGAAGGCCGGCCGAAGGCCAAGCCCGTCGCACGGCACAGTGGACTGCGGCATAGATCTTGCTCGCCGTTCCCATCACATTCGGGAGGTTTGACCGATGAGCGAATCGAAGCAGACGACGGATCACGACGAGATCCGCAAATGGGTCGAGGAGCGCGACGGTCAGCCCGCACACGTCAGAAGCACGGCGAAGGGCAATGACGTCGGGCTGCTTCGTATCTCGTTCCCGGGCTACGACGATGAGGACGACGCGAACCTCGAGCCGATCGAGTGGGAAGAGTTCTTCCAGAAGTTCGATGAGAGCGAGCTATCGTTCCTGTATCAGGAGCGAACGGCCGACGGCGAGCTCAGTACCTTCAACAAGTTCACTCGTCGCTGAGGCTGACGCGGCGCCGGCGCGGCTCCCCGCGTGCAGCAGTCGCGCTCGCGCCGCGCGGATTTGGCTCCACACCGCGGAGGAGAGCAGACATGGCTATCGATCGCCGTCCACCCGACGAGGACGCGCCTGTCAGCGACCGCGGAGAAACGCCGCCGTCCGACGACACTCAGCCCGAAGAGCGCCGACGACGCCGTAATCGACACCACGCCTTTCGACGCAAGAACAGAGCCCGATCCCGAGCAGGCGGCCGGTCGCAAGACGAATCGCGTGATCAGGCTCGAAGCGGCCCGCGCGGCGCGACACAGCAGCGTGACTCACGAGACGCGTCGCCGCCGACGAGCGCGCAGATGCGCAGTGCGCGCGCGAGCGGACGCACGCCCGGCATCAGCACCGCCGAGGAGCCGGCCGCGGCTCCGCTCGGCACCGACGACGAAGCAGCGGGAACGACGACGAGCGTGGCGGCGCTCGACCTCGAGATCGAGCGTGCACAGAGCGGGCGCGGTATGCGGCGTCTCAAAGCGAGCGATGCGATGAACGGCCGCCCCGGCCATGAACAGCAGTCCCCGCTGACCGCTGGCAATCTGATAGCGGCGGCTGCGGCGATCGTGGTCCTCGCGATCGTCGCGATTCTGCTGTTCTGACGCGCGCCCGTGCGGTTCTTGCCGGGACTAGCGACGCGAGTCCGCTTTGCGCTCCGGGTCAGGCCGGCCCTTCGCGAGGCGGGCATGACGCAGCATCTTCGTGACCCATGATTCTCGGCGAGCGTCCTCTTCGACCGCTCGCTCCTCCGGATTCATCGACTCGCCTCGGGGCAGGTTCGCGGGTTTTCGCTTCATCGGGACTCCTCATCATCGATCATCGGCGTGAACGCCGTGCGCGTTACGGAGCAATAGCCGTGCCAGCGCCACGGTCCGGAGGCGAAATCGCCGAGCTCGATCATCCCTTCTCAAGCGGCATTCGAGCGGCTACCGTACTCGCGTCGCGAGCACCAATCGGTGATTGGTCATTGCTGATCCGCGAGTTCGCGGCTCGTGTTGAACACCGACGATTTTCGCGGTACCTAGGGACTAGCAGGCGGCGTTCCGCCGCCGGACGGGGGAGGTCAAGAATGGAACTCGATCGCAGAAGCTTCATCGCGGCGCTCGGCGGCGCCGCAACCGTGGCAACGATGAGTCACGAAGCGCGCGCGGACGCGTTGGAGGACGCGCTGATTGCCCAGCTCGAGTCGGGGAGCGCGGGCGGGAACGCGGCGTTTCCGACGGCCGCCGAGGTCGACGCGGCGATCACGACGAGGCCGTATCGCCGCGGGGTCGGAAACCTCTTTCTCGATACGAACGGCGAGAACGTGACGCGGCTGCCGGCGATGCCGAAGGCGCCGACCCTCGCCGATTTCTTCGAGCTCCGTTTCATGCGCACGCGTAACCACTGCTTCCAGAGCGCGAACAAGGCGCGCGAGCGCGGTGCGGACGAGGAGATCGTGCTTGCATGCCTTCTTCACGACGTCGTGCAGGAGATCATGAAGACGGATCACGGCTACTGGGGCGCTCAGCTTTTCGAGCCCTACGTGCCGGAGCGCACCGCATTCGCGATTCGTTATCACCAGGCGCTGCGCTTTTATCCCGACGAGGCGGCGGGCTACCACTATCCGGATCTTTATTACCGCATCTTCGGCGAGGACTACGTGCCGCCGCCGCACATCGAAGCCGCGCACGACTATGCGCGCAACCACCGTTGGTACGACGCGGCGCGAGAAGTCACGGTCAGCGATCTTTATGCGTTCGACCCGAACGCGGTCGTGTCGATCGATCCGTTCGTCGACTTGATCGGCCGCCACTTCAAGCAGCCGAAGGAAGGGCTCGGCAACGATAATAGTCCCGTCGCGCACATGTGGCGGACGATCGCGAATCCGGATGCGCCGCTTTAGTCGGCCGTAGTCGACGCCCGCGCCGAAGGCCGCTGCGGCATATGGATTAGCGGCCACGGCGACGTCTCGCGCTTCGGGTCGCTGCGAATCTCGATCAGCGCCGGAGCGCCGTCGGCCAGAGCCCGCTCGAGCCTCGGACCGAGCTCGGACGGGCTCGAGACCCTGCACGCTGCGACGCCGAAGCTCTCGGCCATCGCGACGAAATCGGGGTTCGTCAGCTTCGCGCCGATCACGCGTCCGTCGAACAACGTTTCCTGATCGCGCAGCACATTGCCGTAGGCGCCGTTGTTGAAGACGAGAGTCACGACGCCGATGCCGTACTGCGCGGCGGTCGCGAGCTCCTGCATGCCGAACATGAAGCCGCCGTCGCCGGTCACCGAGACGACGGCCCGCTCCGGATGCGCGACCTTCACGCCGAGCGCGGTCGGAAAGCCGAATCCGAGCGTGCCCTGAAAGCCTTCGGTGACGTACGTGCGCGGCGCGAGCACCGGCCACGCGCCGGTGTACGTCGCGAAGCCCATCTGCGAGACCTCCGGAACGAGAAAGCCGTCGCGCGGTAGCGCGCCGCGGATAACGGCGAGATACGCGGCATGCGGCTCGAGCGCTGCGGTCAGGCGCGCAGCGACGGCGCGCGCGGCAGCGATCTCGTCGGTGCGCGCGAGGTTCGGCCGCACACGCGACGCCAAGCGGTCGACGAGGAGGCGTGCCGCGACCGCGGAGTCGGTCACGAGGCCGACGTCGGGGCGCAGACGCGTCATCTCGTGCGGATCGATGTCGATGCGGATCAGCTTCGGCCCGGACGGGCGCGGCTCGTAGCGCATCATGTCGCGCCAGCGCATGTACGGCATCTCGAGCCGGCTGCCGATCCCGATCAGGAGATCGACGTCGTCCCAGAGCTCGCGCGCCGCGACCGCGCCGACTCCGAGCGGGTGATCCTCCGGCACGACGCCGCGGCCGCTGCGAAACGCCGTGACCGGCGCGTGCAACAGCTCTGCGAGCGCCGTCACTTCCTCGGCCGCGTGCTGAGCCCCAGCGCCGCACATCAAAAGCGGACGGCGGGCCTGCGCGATCAGGTCGACGGCCGCGTCGACGGCGTCCGGATCGGGATCCGGCGGGGAAGGGCGGTGAGCGGCCGGAAGGAGCTCGACCCGAGCACTCGCCGCCATCCGGTCCCAGCACATCTCGAGCGCAACGGGTCCCGGGCGGCCGCCGAGCGCTGCTTCGAGCGCCGCGTTCACGGCTGACGGAGCCTCTTCCGGGTGCTCGATGCGCTCGGCATGCTTCACGATCCCGCGCAAGGTCGCGCGCTGATCGGCAAGCTCGTGCAAGTGGCCGCGCCCTACGCCGAGATACTCGGACGGGACTTGCCCCGTGACGCACACCACCGGCGAGCCATTACCCATCGCGGTACACAGCGCTGCCGACGCGTTCAGCACGCCGGGGCCCGGCACGACGCAGCAGGCCGCGGGCCGGCCGGTCGACTTCGCGTAGCCCATCGCCATGTAAGCCGCGGCCTGCTCGTGACGGGGCGCGTAGAGCTCGAGGCCGCGCCGCGCGATCGCGTCGAACAGCGGATAGACCTGCGCTCCGGGCACGCCGAACAAGGTCGTCACGCCGTTCGCCTCGAGCGACGCGACGATCGCTTCTCCGCCGGTCATCGCTCCAGCGAATGTGGATTGCGCTTCTGGCATCTCTTGCGGGGCTTCAGACACTCAAAGAAAACGGCCTCTGACTCGCTGCCGAATCAGAGGCCGTCTCACGGCCCAGCGGCCGGAATTGCTTCAGCGGATCAGTCGGTCTGCGGCGGCGTGATCGGCAGCAGCACGATCCTCGGAGCAACCTGGTTGTTCGCCATGCGGATCGTCTCGCGAAGCGAGTTGCGGTGCTCGCTGCCGAGCTCGACCCATTGCCGCGAGCGATGGTCCCACGCGCCCATTTCCTGCCCGTCCGGCGTCATGTAGTAGTAGCCGACACGGCCGAGGCGAAGGAGATCGACTTCGGGATGAAGCTGGCCGTTGACCTCGAGCGGGGCGCGGGTCGCAGCGTAATCGCGGCCGTACTCGGTCTCGACGGTCCACGCCTCCATGATGCGGCGGAACTTCTCGCCGTCCGTCACGTCACTGCGGGCGACAAGGTCCTTCAGCGACTGCACCCGCTCGTTGCGCTCCTCGGCGTCGAACGGCACGTCCAGCGCGACGAACTGCTCGAGCGCGTCGACCATGCGCATCAGCAGAGCCGGAATCTGACGCTCGAGCTCGGGGACCTGCTCGATCGCAGCGCGAAGCTGCTCGACTTGCGTCTGCTGATCCTGGATCTGCGTCTCGAGGAGCTGGTTGTAAACCTCGAGGCCGGCGATATCGCGCAGAAGCGCGTCGTATTGCTCGACGGTCGGCGCAGCGGCTTGAGCGTCGTCCGCCTGGGCTTGAGCGTCGTCCGCCTGCTGCTGCTCGTCGTCCTGGGCCACGATGGAAGCGGCCGGAACACAGGTGAGTAAGGCCGCAATCAGGCCCGTTTTGATCTGTCGCATGGCTCCCTCCAGGTGAGGCCGCTCAAGCTAGCTTGTGATCCGAATCACGTCAAGCGGGAAAGCCTTGAACGTCCTAGGACGGTTCTTTCGCCGCGGCTGCCCCGACGCCGAGGTGAGCGCGCGGATTCGCGCGGACGGCCTCGGCGAGGCGCTGGTAGAGCGACTCGATCTCGGGCGTTTCCGCGGACGGCGCGACGACCTTCAGCGTCACGATCTGATCGCCCGGCGGCTTGCCGGGCAGACCCCGTCCGCGCAGCCGCAGTCTGCGGCCGGCATCCGAGCCGCGCGGAATCTTGAGCTCGACCGGCCCGCCGAGAGTCGGCACCTGCACGGTCGCGCCGAGCGCGGCCTCCCACGGGAGGACGGTTAGATCCAGATGGATGTCGCGGCCCTCCGGTCGGAAGAACGGATGCGGGGCGAGCCGGACGATCGCGTACAAATCGCCGCGCTCGCCGCCTCCCGCGCCGGCGCCCCCTTGGGCAGGCAGCCGGATGCGGCGCCCGTCCGTGACTCCGGGCGGAATGCGCACGTTCAGCGTGCGCGACCGCTGGACGATCCGCCCCGACGGGTCGATCTCCGGAATCTCGACCGTCAGCGTTTTCGTCGTGCCGCGATACGCTTCCTCGAGCGACAACGTGATCGACGTCTGGTAGTCCTCGCCGCGCGTCGAGAACGTGAACGAGCGGCTGCGGCCCCCGCCGCCGAAGCCGGCCTGGCCGAACAAGGTCTCGAAGAAGTCGCTGAAGCTGCGTGCGCCGCCCGAGCCCGCGCCGCCGAAGTGGAAGTGCTGCTCCCAATCGGGCGGCGGCCGGAACTGCTCGCCGGCCTTCCAGTTCGAGCCGAGCGAGTCATACGCGGCCCGCTTCTCGGGGTCGCTCAACACCTCGTAGGCCTCGCCGACCTCCTTGAAGCGCTCCTCGGCGTTCGCTTCCTTGCTGACGTCCGGGTGGTACTTACGCGCAAGACGACGGTACGCGCGCTTGATCTCGTCCTGCGACGCGTCCCGGGCGACGCCCATGATCTTGTAGTAGTCCTTGTATTCCATACGGCTCTCGCGGCTCGCCGGCCCGCTTGCCGGGAGCCTGCAGCAACGGTGGGGGTTTATCCGCCGGGAATCAAGTCGGAATCGGGCGCGTTCGCGGAAACCTTGCGCTACAATCGCTCGCCATGACGAACGCAGCTGCGTCGCCCTCGCGCAGGTTCGCGAAGGGCTTGCTCTTTTCGTGCGTGCTCGCCGCGCCGACCGTGCTCGCGCACGGCATCGAGGGGGACGACCAGGCTTTTCTGCTGAACGCCGTCGGTCCGCACATCGGGCCTTATATGTACCTCGGCGCGAAGCACATGGTCACCGGGTACGACCACCTGCTGTTCCTCGCCGGCGTCATCTTCTTCCTGTACCGGCTGAAGGACGTCGCGCTCTACGTGACCTTGTTCGCCGTCGGTCACAGCGTCACGCTGCTGCTCGGCGTGCTCGGCGGTCTGCACGTCGATGCGTACATCGTCGACGCGATCATCGGCTTCTCGGTCGTCTACAAGGCCTTCGAGAACCTCGGCGGCTTCCAGCGCCTCGGCTTCGAGCCGAACACGAAGGCTGCGGTATTCGTATTCGGGTTGGCGCACGGCTTCGGTCTCGCGACGAAGCTGCAGGATATCGCGATCTCGCCGGACGGCCTCGTGATCAACATGATCTCCTTCAATATCGGCGTCGAGCTCGGGCAGCTGTTCGCGCTCGGTCTGATTCTCGTCGCCTTCTCGGCATGGCGGGCTGCCGGCAGCTTCGCCCGGCACGCCTACGCGGCGAACGTCGCGCTGATGGCCGCCGGCATGACGTTGATCGGCTATCAGCTCACCGGTTATTTCACCACCGCTTCTTGACGACGGGACGAAAGGGGAGACGCATGCATTTGCTCAAGGTTTTAGCGGCAGGCTGCGCCTTATGGCTCGGCTTCGGGGCAGCCGGCGCGATCGCGCAGCAGGAGTCGTCCACCCCGGCGGGCGTGCTGGACCGCCGACAGGAGATCGATCAGCGCGCCGACGCGACGCTGAACAAGCTGTTCGAGACGCAGCCTGCGGTTCGCGCCCTGTACGACAGGGCGGCCGGCTACGCGGTGTTTACGGCGACGAAGGCCGGCTTTATCGTCACTGGCGGCGGAGGCACGGGGGTCGCGGTCGACAAGAGCGATGGACGGCGCACCTACATGCGGATGGGGACCGGAGGCATCGGTCTCGGCATCGGCGCGCAGCGTTACGATCTCGTGATCCTGTTCGAGACCGACGCGCATCTCAATCGCTTCATCCAGGGCGGCTGGGATGCAAGCACGACGGCCCAGGCGGCCGCCGGCAAGGACGGCGTGACGGTCACGTCGAGCTTCATCGACGGCGTCGCGTTCTATCAGCTCACCGACCGCGGGCTGATGGCGCAGGCGGACGTCTCCGGCACCCGTTTCTGGACGATCGAAGAGCTGAACTGACGAGGGAATACCGCCCGCCCAGCGGCGGTATATGGTAAATTTCGCGTCCGGCCGGCGCTTTCCGGCCGGCCCGGCGCGAGACGGCTAGGTGGCAGAGTGGTGATGCAGCGGCCTGCAAAGCCGCGTACACCGGTTCGATTCCGGTCCTAGCCTCCATCAGACCGATTTTCCCACCTGCTCTAAGCCTCTGATCCTGCGGGTTTTGGACCGCAGGATGTGCCGTTGTATGTGGAATCGCACAGGGCCGAAAACGGGCTCAAACCGGCTCGTTCGGGTATGCCCGGGTGGCGAATACCACCCGATTTCGGCACGCATTCCGTTGCAGCCTTCCGGTCTCCGGGAGCGATAAAACGCGCGCCTACACGCCTGCATCCACCTCAAACGAAGGAGATGCAGATGCCTCATGTGATCCGAACGCGCAACGGCGGGAAGAGCTTCGAACTGCGTATCAAGCACCGCCTGCTCCAATCCCCGTTCTACGGCACCTTCTCAACGCGGGAGGAGGCCGACCGAGTCGCCGCCCGAGGGCTTGCAGCGCTCGAGAAGGGGGAGATCCCGACTTGGATGCAGCGCACCGATCGACGGGAGGTCGTGACCATCGCCAAGGCGATCCAAGCGTACCGTGCCGCTCGTGCTGTTCCTGCAAGCGCTCGCGACCTGCTCGATACGCTCGTTCAAGAGATCGGCACACAGCCGCTCTCAACGCTCACGTACGAGTGGGCCGAAGCCTGGATCCGGGAGATGAAACTCAAAGCTCTCGCACCCGGCACGATCCGCAAGAAGAAGTCGGCGCTCTCGCGCGTCCTCGCATGGGTGACAGCCACGCGCCCGCTCTGGTGCAGCTCAAACCCCCTGACCCTCCTCCCGCACGGGTACTCCGGCTACGACGAATACACGCGCACAGCGCTGGCAGGGCAGGGGGTTGACGTGCCCGAGGATGTCGAGCGGAACCGACGGATCGACCCCGAGGAGGAGCAGCGCATCGTCGAGGTGCTGCGGGCACGGCGCGAAGCCGCTCAGACCCCCGAGAGGCAGGCCGAAGCGGAAGGGCTTTGCCTGATGCTCCAGCTCGCCTTGCGGACGGCCATGCGCATGCGCGAGATCTACACGCTCACGCTGGATCAGATTTCTCTCGAGCAGCGGTCCATCTTTCTCGACAAAACGAAGAACGGCGACCGTCGGGTGGTGCCGTTGAATCGGGCGGCTCGTAAGCTCCTTCAGACGCCTTGGCCGGCACTCGAGAAGGTGCACAAGGACGGGCGGCTGCTTCCTTTCTGGGGTGGATCCGTCGACGCCAAGGTGCTGACGAAGACAACCAGCGACCTCTCCCGACGCTTCAGAAAGGTGTTCGCCGAGGCCGGATCGACCGACTTGCACTTCCATGACGCCCGCCACGAGGCCTTGTGCCGCTGGGTGCTTGAGGCGCCGGTTCCTCTAACGTCGGAGCAGCTGGGCCGGGCAGCAGGCATGCGCGACGCCCGTACTCGACAACGCTACCTGAGTCTGCGCGGCTCAGAACTCGCGGATTTCCTCGGGTGACCGAGGAAGAGGCGAGCGGCAACGAAAAGCCGCTCGCCTCACGGACGAGTTAATTCCTCCGGAATTTCTCGCCGTGGCCGGCCGCGCGATCGCCGCGTGACCGGAAGGTCGAGAGTGAGGGACTTGGCACGTTGCGTCCCGTCGTGCAGCGCAGTCTGGGGTGCCGTCGCGTCTCCTGTGGCCGTAGGCGCAGGCACAGGGCTCTGTGTTTTGGCACGCTGGATAGAATGATTCGCCTCGCACTCATCGAGCACGCACTGCATGACCTGCGCAGTTACGAAAACCCAGCCTCTGCCGTATTTCGTCGCGGGCAGTCTGCCCTGTTCGGCGAGTGCTTCGACGTGGTTCTTAGTACAGCGTAAGAGATCCGCGACGTGTTCCGCGTCAATGATCGGTGGCAGCTGGGCAATGCTGACGCCCAGCATTGTTGACAAAATATCGTGTGTAGGCCGTTCCATCCCCCATGTAGCGACCCGGTTTATTCTCTTCATGCAAGGACTTATCAACTCACCGCTTGCTTTCGACCTGTCCTCGTGCCCTACAAAGTGTAGCGGCGGCATTGCATGTGACAGACACTGAGGCGCCGGTCATAGGGGGCGAAGCGAAGAAGGCCGTCAAGGTCACGCGCCGCCGGGTGACGATCATTGTTCGACGTCGGTGAGTGGGCCGGCATGTCGGCAACCGGACGAAGCAACGCGAGAGATGACCGGGTTAAAGGGATTGGATCCTCGGCTCCTGCGTACCGACGCGTGGTGCGATACGCAACACGCAACATCGAGCTTATCTACATCTTAGAGAGGCCAGCTTCCCAGGAAGTCGCAGGTGGACCTAGGTATTACAAACTGGTTGTGGCACAGATGATTTGGTACAGCCGCGGCGGGTGGGCGGGACAAGGACGCCTGCATCGTAAGCGTCCGTCCGAGTCCGGCCGAGGCTGCATTGACGATTGCGCAGCGCGGCGGTTCGGCCGCCGAGCTCTGCGGCGATCGTCGTGCCGCGCCCCGGGGTAGAGCACCGGCACCGGCGTGTCGTCCGCGTGCAGCTTATCGGCGCTGAGCACGTGCTCGGCAAGTGCTTCGACGAGCGGCCTCAGTAGCGCGCTCGATTCTCCGACCCAGTCGGCCAGTGTCGAGCGGCTGAGCTCGACGCCTTCGTGGGGCATGGATCTGCGATTGGCGGTTCAGCGGCAGGTGATCGCAGTATTTCACGACGAGGACATGAGCCAGGAGCCCAGGGCCAGCGAGTCCCTTTGCGATCGGTCGGCTTGGCGCCGGCGACTGCACGACCTTCGAGCAACGGCGCACGAGAGCTTTGGACGCACATGCCGGGTCACGCGCAGCTGACCGGGAACGTACTCGAGCATCTCCGACATCCTCGCCGAGCGGCTTCAGTGTGCCGCCGCACTCCGGTCGCGCACACGTCACCTCGTGCGTGACGGTCTCTCTCGGCCTCTCGGCAGGTGTTCCGGAAGCTAACGACGGACTGGGGCGGCGGGCTCTTCGGTCGTCTCAAGGTAGGCGCGCTTCAGCGGTGCGAGCTCCGCTTCGCTCGCCTCGAGCTCCTCGAGCATCAGCTCGAGCTGCGCGATCCGCTCATCGAGCTTCTCGCTCGATCGACCGAAACGAAGGCGCTTCAGATGCGCGAGCTCGATCTTTAGTCTTCGCGATCTCGACCTCGCGGCTCAAGAGCAGCGCCTGCTGCTCGATGACCAGACGCTTCAAGCTCTCGATGTCGTTCGGTAGCTCGACCGTTTTCGCCGCCTTCGCCATGCGCGCATTGTACGCTCACGACTCGCGTCGGGCGCGACAACTTCAGGGTAAAGAGAGAGTTGGCGCGCTACACCGCGAGCTGCCGTGCTTGCGTTCGAATAGGACGTCGCCAGTCGATGCCTTCCAAGGCAGCATCCAGAGCTGCGCTTGCGACAAAGTGCACCGCACGGTCGTCGGCGCGCGGCCAGACGAAGCGGCCGCGCTCGAGCCGCTTCGCGAACAGGCACGGTCCGTCGCCGTCCCACCGAACTATTCTGACCCGATCACCGCGACGACCACGGAACACGAAGAGCTGACCCGAGAACGGATCCTTACGCGCTTCAGATGCACGAGCGCGGCGAACCCCTCGAAGCCCTTGCGCATGCCGGTCACGCCGCAGACGATCCAGATCTTCGTCCCGGATTCCAGCAACGCCTTGGTAGCCTGGCACCGGATCTAAGCGCCTTGAAGCAGAAGCGCGAATTCCGCCCGGCAAGACACGCGCAACGTAACCGTTCGGCGAAGCTGTCAGCGTACCGCTTACGGCCGGCGAATCTCTGGACCTGAGGGAATTTGAATCGCTTGTAACACCGTGCTATACCGTGACCGCCAGTCGGCCCGAAAGACCGGATTGGTCACATCGTAGAGCGCCTGCTGTACTTCCTTATTCGTTTGATCCAAGACGTCAAGGTCTGATGCCACTTCGCTTGGCGTTAAGAAGACTCTTAGGGCCGCTACCGGGCCGAAGACAGAAATTCAACTAAAGGCGCCAGACTCGAGAGGTATCGCTCGACAAGCGCCTCGAGCGCTTCATCTACAGCCCAGTCTATAGGACTGATCTGAGATCGAACCTCCTCGAGGATCTTGTCGACATCACTCGTCGCTCGAGGTTGCCCTGCGAGGGACTGATATGCTCGACGGTACACGGTGTTCCACTGCTCGACCAAGGCAAACGCATCCGAAGGATCGTCCGCGTAGAACGAAGCCCTCGTACGGAGTTGGTCTCTGATTGACTGGGCGCAGGGGTAGACATCGTTCCGCGCGCAAGGGTCGGCAAGCTGCGAGTTAGCTGTCAAGGACCACAGAAGTGCAAGCACCATCAGTACTACGCCACCTAGCAAGCGAACTGTCATCGTTAATCCCCAAGATAGATATGAACGCGGCTGGCCTCATGCTATTCCCTGTCTACACACGCGGTAAGGTACTCTATCAGCTACATCGGCTTCTGGTAAATGTCCGATCCACTGAAGGCATCGCAGCGGAGAACTTCGAGAAGTTGCGAATGGCAGGTGGACTGGACGATCATAGGAGAAAGTGCGGGGGGCTGTACGATGCGACTATCTCGGCGCGCGTTCGTCGGCGGGATGGCGGGCGCCGCGGTGTTGGCGGTGGATCGCCCCGCGGTAGCACAGAGGCTGCCGCGGCTCGTTACGATCACTGGTATCAGCTGGATCGACGCGGAGAACCTGCCCGATCTGAACACGATTGGTGCCTTCGCGCGCGCTGCTCAAGGCTATTGGCCCTTCAAGGTCATGGTCGGCCTCGTCGCTACAAGCAATCCGCGGCCGCCCGATACCCTACCTGAAAGCTACAGGGAAGCACAGCAGCATAGAGCGTTCACCGCGTACGAGATTGACCCGAACAGGACCGTCAGCGCGCATGTCGTGGACGGCGGGTTTACTCCAGGCATCGACCTCGCGAAAACACCGAAGTTCGCTCCTGACTTCCTGTTTAAGGGGTACGACAAAGCCTATCCGGGGGAGACGAGCAGACTGTCCGGCATTGTGATGGGCCGGCTTCATCCCGCCTCGACACTGGAGATGAGGACGGGCGAGACGGTGCTCGCCAGTGCGCTAGTCAAATTCAGGGCGGGCAAAGAGACCGACAAGGTAGGCATCGACACGGCGACCTCACCCTACCACGTGCCATGGGTTTGGCACGAGCATGCGCTGATCCAACGGGGCAACGCATATCTATTGCGCGTCAACGGCTCGCGCTTCCCGTCGCACGCCTGGTACGTCGACGGCAAGCGCTTCGGCCTCTCGGTCCAAGAGAACGTGACGTTGTCCGACACGGAACCCGCGCTCGTGACCGGCCCTCCTGCGGACACCACCCCTATCAAACCCGAGGACGACGCCGCCACGGGGCCCATCACCAGCCATCCCTTCACCGTCGCGGCGCGGCCGAAAGGCGCCGAAGACTTCGCCATCACTTTATAAGGAGAAGTCGCCAATGCCCGCAAAGAAACCGGTTTGCATGGCAACGCTGGTTCTACTCCTCTCTGTTGCGGGACTTCTGCCTGGAGCGGCACGCAGTGAATTGAGAGTGGACGTCACACCGGCGGCGGTTACGGCGCCCGACAGGGCGCTCGTGATCCTAGAGGCATCCTCGCTGCATTGGGCGGCGCATTTGCTTTACGAGGACAGCGTAGAGCAGCGGACCGTCCATGTGCGCTATGCCGCGGGTCTGCGCGACGGCTACGCGCAAGGCGCGCTTTTTGAAGCGCGTTTGGATGTCTCGGGCGAAGGATCGGGCGGCTACCTGACCGATAAAAGCCAGTCGCTGTTGCGGATCGCACGGGGCGTGCGCCTTCGGGATTACCGCCTGTCGGAGGACGCGGCGGACCAGTTCCCGACACCGGCGGTGCAATACACCGTGCGGATGCGCACCAAGGACGCGCGTGCCTTGCGCCTGATGTGGGAGGCCCACGAGGCGACGTGGGGCAGCGAATTCTCGGTTGACGGCTACAACGCGCTTGGCCGCGTTGTCCTCAGCGAGGCCTTGCGGCATACGCGCATTCGGCAGATCGCGTCGAACCAGGTCCTTCCGTGGGAGTCGGTGGGCGTCTTTGACACAATCTCAGCTCGGCCGGAGGAACTCGAGGGCATCCCAGGACTGACTGAGGCGCCGCAGGTGCCCGTGCACCACATCGACGGGGCGCGTCATGCCACGCCCCTGGCGTTCCTTTACGCTGCGATGTTGGCGGGAGAGCGGAGCTACGACGAGGCGCGCACAGCTGACGGCGTCGCCGGTGCGGCGGGGCTTTCCGGGTGCCGCTTGCCGGATCGGTTCAGCGTGAGCCAGTCGGCGCTTGATGCGACGGACCCGGACCAGCTGTCCGCCGCGATCGCCGGTGGGCTTGACCGTGGCGGGGCGTCAGCTCCCTACCTGATCCTGATGAAGCGGGCCCAGAGGCTCGATCAGGATGCGCGCACCCTGCTGGCCTTCGCGCTCAACCGAGTACTGTCGGGCGGGCCAAACTTGTCCGAAGCGGCGGCTGCGGTGCTTGCGGGCGACGTCCTTCTTGATGGGAAGGCGATCCTCGACCAGATGCTCTGGGAAAACCCCGAGGTCGTCGAGGCGTTCGTCCTTGGGCATATCGACCCTGCGACGATTCCGGTGTGGCGCTGCATGGCACTCCGGGCGGCGCGCGGCGTGGTGGAGCCTTCGCGCTTCGCCGCGGCTCGCAACGTCGGCTATGCCGAGTTTGACGCGATGCTTGGCGCGCGGTCTTGGCGCGCGATGCTGCGCGGCGGGCCGGCGGAGATCCCCGACGCGCCGCGCTTTTTCGCCGCGGCCCACAACGTGACGCGCTTCTTCGGCGTCGGGCTCGTGGACGCGATCGAGCTCTACGGTACCCCGGAGGCCTATCTCGACACCTTCGCGCCGCTCGCCTTTGATGCGTCATGCACCGGCTGGGGCACCTCGCTGCCGCCGTTGATCCCGGCAGCGGGGGAACGGCAGTTTCTGCGGGACGTCAACTTCGATCTCTACCGCAACATCAACGTGCCCGTCGTAGGCGAGCTGATGCGCACCGGAGTTCTGTTCGACCCAACCTCCTGGGGGCCACTTCCACATGGAACGCCCGAGGGGGCGGCGATGGCTTTCGACCTGCGCATGGTTCTGGCCGAGCAGGGGCGCATTGAGGACTGGATCACCGAAGCGTTGGCTGAGGGGCGCTACGGCTTCGACGATCCGGCGGTATGGGAGCGGATGTCGAATTCGCAGATTGCGCTCTACTGTTCGCGGCTGGCCGACATCGCCCGGTTCGCCAACAGCGATCCCGAAGCGCAATTCCAGGTCATCGGCGGGCTGAAGGCGATGCTCGACGCGCTTGTGCGCAACGGCGTCGTCGCGGAGGAGAGCGGCTTCCGGTCTTACCTGTGGCGGGTAGCAACGGGGTCGGCCTACGTCCACCTGTTGCACGGCGCCACCGAGGAGGCGTTTGTCGCCTACATCAGACAGCTCAAGGCAGAGATGGCCGCCGTCCGAAACGCGCCGCGGTCCCTGACGCCGGGAGTTCAGCAGGAGCTGACTGCCCTGGTCGAACGCCGGCACGACGGCGATGCGGAAAGCGTCCGGCGATGGACCGAAGCGCTGGCCACCTACCTGCATCCCACGGACGAGGCCCTGCGCCTGTTCGGCTGCGATGCAGCGCTGATACCGTTCGACCTCTCCGTAACCAATCTGTCCGGGCCGCTTCTGCCCCGGGCGGAGCGGATTGACGCGCTCGCCGGCACGGGTGCCCCGCCGGGGGCGGCCATGGAAGGTCTGGGGCCGGTGGCGATAGCGTTCGACCTGAGCGCCAGCGGCGACGGCGCGCTTCTGCCCAACGCGCGGATCGCGGGCGCGGCCGAGGACGCGGTGGCCGCCTGCCAAGCCATTGGCAGCCGCCATCAGGCGCTGGAGGGGATGATGACCGTCATTGGCTCCACCATGGCGTTCCTCGACATGGCCACGGTCGACCGGGTGCTCGTCCTCGATCGCAGCGTCAAGTTGGCGGAGACGCAGGGCCAGATCGAGCCGTTCCTTCTGGCGGACCTGCGTGCGCGGAAGGATGTGCCCCACGACCCCGAGGCGTGGACGCGCGACGATATGAGGGCGCTAGTGGAGCGTGCTTTCGCCGATGCGGCCGTCTACCAGCGCAACGTTGCAATCGCGCGGCGACTTGCTCGGCTGCCGGCGGATCAGTTCACGGCGCTCGATCTTGCGATGCCTCAAGTGGAGGTGGAGCGCCTCGGGGTGAGGGCCGCGCTCGCCATGACCCCCGATGCTGCGCTGACGAAGGGCGATGCTGGCCGCGCGATCGAGGCGGCGGACACGCTCGATGCGCGCATCGCCCGGGTGACGGAGCTGCGCACCGCACTGGCCGGTCTGAGGACCGACCTGTGCCGGGCGCTTGACGCCTGTTCCGGCGCGGGAGGAGCGCGGGAGGAGGCGGATGAAGGCCCGCGGCGCCCGATCCCGGTGACCTATCCATACCCGAGGCTCACGCCGGAGGAGGTCGCGCGCGGCCTCGGCAGCAGCGCCAATCTGCCGCCGGGCAGCGGCCTCACCCCCGATCCTGGGGTGCTTGCGGGCAGCGGTCTTCATTATCGCGTCACCCCGACTGGGACGTACGACGCCGAGGGGCGCCCGCTGGAGGAGGCCGAACTCGTCTACAGGCTGCCGCAATCGGTGGGTGCGATGGTGGCCGACGTGGAGGTGCCGGAGGCTCGTGAGACAATCGTCGACACGCCGGCGATGGAGGGGCTGTCGGCGTTGACGCAGGTGCGGGAGATCCCGCTCGGCATCACCTTCACCCGGACCTACCTCGATGCCGCAACGGGCTTGCGGGAGATGGCGGGCGGTGCCGACTTTAGCCTCAGGCGCAGTGCCAAGGCCATGAACGCGGCGGCCCGGGCGCTGGGCCTCGCGGAGTGGATCGAGATCAAGGGGCTTCATGCGCGCGCGGCCCCTGGCGCGGAGGAGGGAATCGCCGGGCTGCGCAACATCACCGTCTATCTCGACATCGCGCTTCTTGGTGTCAACGTGCCGGAACGGATCGAACTGCCGCTCATCCGCGACGGCGTCTTCGTGGATCCGGGTCAGGCGTTGCGCGCGGCCTTGGCAGCGCGGATTGAAGCGGCGGCGGCGGAATATCTCGGGAAGATCGTCGCGGATCTTGGCCCGATGCGGTTCCCCGCTGACCCGGAACAATTTGCGGTCGCGCCGGTGCGGTTCGGGCCGAGCGGCGGGCAGGCGGTCGACGTGCGGTTCGACTGGGACAGTGGATCGCTCGCCGCGGGCATCGATTACCGGCTCGTCGTGGGCGAGACGTCGGTGCGCGCGCTGGTCGATCTGTTGGTTGGGCCCGATGGTGGCATCGCGATCCGGAATGCGCGGTTCGAGGAACCGCGCGATCTTCTTCCCGCCTTGCGCGCGGTCGAGGCGCTCAGCCCGGTGATCGACACAGTGGAGGGAATCGCCGGGTCGCTCGCGGGCGCGCGCGCGGAGGCTGAGAGCCATGCCGCGACGCTTCAGGCGATGCCGGTCCTCACCGGCCACGCGGCGTCGATCCTGCTGCGGCAGTCCCTGTCGGTAGCGCTTGCGGGGCAGGACTGCGTCTTGACGTTCCAGGCACGGCTGCCGCTCGATCTGTCTGGCGCCGAGGAGGTCTTCACGGCGGCGGTGGAGCGCGCGCTGGACGACGGGCTCGGGCGCTGCGCCACGGAGGTGTCCACTACAAAGCTGTTCGACTCCCTCGCGGCCTTGGAGGCCAATCCGTCCATCGATGTCTTCGGCACTAAAGGGACCGTGGGATTTGGGGAGGACGGCGCGCTGTCGCTCGGTTCGGCCACCGCGATGCTGGCCGCGTCGGGGCGGCTGCCCGTTGAGCTCCATATCGACCAATCGACGAGCGGGTGCCGCCTGCCAAGCGAGGAGTGGGTGCGGGGCGGCGCGCTCGTTCGTGAGGGTGAGCGGCTGCGGCTGGACGTCAGGAGCTTGCCGCCGGAAGAGGCCGACAAGCTGGCGCGAGCCATGGCGTGCGCCGTCGAGAGCTTCCTTCCGGAGGCGATCCGCAGTTACGTGGAGATCGACGCCATCGACGTCTTTGGGGGTGCCGTTCTTATCGATGCGACCGTGCGCGGGGTGCCGTTTTTGTCGGACGTGCCGCTGCGCCGCATCAACCTCACCGATCCCACTGCCGATAGCAACGCAATTGCCGGCGTCGTCGAGGAATTCGCGGTGGAGGCGCTCGGGATTGGCCTGAAGGCGGGGCTGAGGGAGGTGTTCGGCGACGATCTGATCATCGACCTCGCTGGGATCGGCCGCTACGCCGTTACGTCGACACGGGTGGACCGTGCACGGGCGCGGTGGTTTATCGCGCTCGAGGGGACGCTGAGCATCGAAAGTTTCTCGTTTCCGGAGACCACCGTGCGCATACCGGTCGGTGGGTCGATGTCGGACATCGACGTACGCATGCCCGATGCCGCGGACCTGTTGGGCAAGGCCGTGGCCGATGCCGCTGTCGCGCTCTTGCCCATCGCACCCGAGGCGCCGCGCATCGAGAACCCCTTCTTCGGTCCGCTCGACGCGCGGGGGACACTCTACGGTTTGCGCTTCGACATGACCGCAGCCTTCCCGCTCGGCGACAACAGCATCGAGGTGAAGATCCGTCAAGCCAGCCTATCGCTGGAGGGGATCCGTCTGGGGTCGGAGATCACGGCCGCGCTGCCCCTGCCTTTGTATTTCGGGCCGGTGGCGCTGAGCAAGGTGCTGCTGACCTTCGTGACGGGGGAAGAAGACGGGACGCGGCCAGGTCTGAAGCTCGGCGCGGACCTGACGGCGGTGGAGCCGGAATTCGCCCGGGTGCTGAAGCTGCGCAGCGTGCTCAACCTGACGGAAATCGACCGTCTCGCCTTCACTCTGACCTCCGACGTCATCGCCTTGGACACGCTTACGCTGATGGCAGCGGAGGGCCGGCTGGACCTGTCCAACAGCTACGCGAGCTTCGAGGCCTCGGCGTCCGGGGTGGTGGCCGACATCATCGACCCGCGGATGAGCGGGCGGCTCGATGGCAAGGAGGGCCTGGTGTACGCCCGAAGCGCGTTGGACGTGTTTGGAGAACGGATCACCGAGAACGAGCTGGAACTTTGTTCCGAGGACTGCGAGACGAACGGTACGCCCGGTGAGGCGCGGATCAAGGTCGCCCAGAACCTCCTACTGGGCGACGCGAATGGGGGCGCACGCACCGACCTGCGCTTGCGCGACCCCAGGCTCGAAGCGGGTGTGGATCTGAACCTCTTCGGCTGGAAGCCGGGCGGCGCGGATTTCGGCGTCGACCTCGGCGGGGCTGAGCTGAACATGCGGTTCCTGGGGATCAACGTGACGATCCTCACCCCCAGTTACCAAACGATGGATCCCACCTTTGTCGCCCGCGTGCTGAAGGACCTCTTGAAGATCGACCTGTCGGACCTTCTGGATATTGACCCGACGGATATCACCGTGTCGCTTATGTCGTCGTCCGGTGATGTGTCGTCCTCGTCGCAGAGCGCCGGATCAGGCAGCGATGGGGCGCAGCAGGCCAACCAGACCGGTGCACCGGGCGGGGCGCCGGAGGAAGAGGACGTGCAGTCCGGCCCCCCGCGTTCTGACCAGGTGGTGCCGCCGCAGGAGACATGGGGCACCGCCGTGGTGGCCCGGGTGTGCGAGCGCTTCGCCGGCCCCCCAGGCGCGGGCGAGTTCCCACCGAACCCCGATCATCTCTATTACATCTACGGCGCGCAGAAGGACGACACCGACCCGGCCTGGCTTTGGCGACCCTACCCCTTCGAGCTGCCGGACTGGTACAGCTGGCCGACCCTTGGGGGCATCGCGGCACAACAGCTGTGCTCCGAAAAGCGACCGATCGGCGGGGGCTATCGCTGGGAGGTCCATCCCGAGGTGGTCTCGGTCGGCGCGGCGCGTCAGGTCCTGTGGCAGCGAACGACCTGCAACATTGATGGGTCGCCGTCGGTGACGGTGAGGCCCTTGGACGCGGGCTCCGAGGACCCGGACGTCCGCGCCCAGTTCCGCAACGCGGGCCTGCCGCTTCTGTGCATCGACACGCCGCAGGGCGACCGGTTGCGGGTGGAGAGCCACCTTTACGTAGATCGGCGCTCGGCCGAGGTGATGTTGGTCCCGTTCTGCCCGCCGCGCACCCGCGGGTATTCGCCGGAAGGGCCCCTCGGCGATGTTTTCGACACGCTGTGCCGCACCGAGGGCGCAGGGGTGGAGCGTTTCGCGCTGGCCGAGAGCGGTTTTGACTTTGACGAGACGGTTAAGGTCATCACGGCGCGCGACGAGTTGCGGTTTTACGAGCAGGTCGTCTATCCGCGCATCTTGGGCACGGGCGTGCCGGCGGAGCGCGGAACGCCGTGGGCGTCCTATGACGGCAGCTTCGTCGCAACCCCCGACGAGATCGCCCGCGGAGGTGAGGTCGCGCGCGTGACCTTCTTGATCGAAAGAACAGGGGAGGATGGCGAACTCGGTACGGCGAGACTCGACCGGCGGAATGCAGATGGCACGCCAAACCTTCTCTTTGACCTCTACCTGCGGGCCAAGACGGACACGGCGAGCGCCTTGTGGCGTCCGCTGTTCCTCGAACTCTTCGGGCGCTTCGTCCGGACCGGCGAGGAGCCCGATTTCGTGACCACCGAGATCGCCGCGGCGCAGCGGATCGCGGTGCGGGCACCGGAGCTCGACGTGCCCCATGCGCAAGCGATTCTGTGGCTCTGGTTCGACGACACTGGGCTCAAGCAGCGCTTGTCTTATCTGCCGACGACCTTGCCGACCCTCGACGGGTCGCGGGGCTACGGCCGCGGCGACATGACGACGTTGGCGCATCAGCATTTTGAGCCGCGGATCGCGCAGGAGGGCGAGGGCCCGCCACTGAGGGTGGAATTCGGCATCGCGCCCGAGAAAGAGCGGCAGCAGATTGTCCTCTTCGCGGACCCGGCTTGCACGCCGACGGAGAACAACGCGCCGGGGCCCTGCCCCCAAAAAGTCGGTCATGCGACTGACGATGCCGTCTACAGGGTCACGCTGATATCGCATCGCGACGAGCGGGCCAATCTGTCTAACTGGACGACCGCGTCAGGGCGCAGCGCCTCCGGGTGCATCGCCAGGGGCGATCTGGCCGACGTCCTGTCGCAAATCATGGGCCGCGCGTCCACCGCGGACGACATCGACGATCTCTTCTTCGATCTAGCCAAGCTAACGGGACGGATGCCCGACTTTACTGCCGAACCCGAACGCGCGCTGGCACAAATAGGACCCTGCCCCTGAACGTGAGACCGCCTGCGGCCGACGCGCCGTTCGACAGCGACGGCACCCGCCGATGGCACCTGCTGAAACCCCGGACATGGCCGGTCGGCTGGATCTTCAGCATCGACACGGTGCGGAGCGCGGCGGCAGGTTTGGGCCGCACGCGGAGGCATGCGATGGACGGCTTGCGGCAGGCACGCTGGCGGCTGGGCCCGTGGCGCGATAGGGTGTGGCAGCACGCGAAGGGCCTCAGCCGCTCGTTGGGTCATGCGACGGACGGCTTGCGCAAAGCGTGGAGGCAGCTGGGCCCGTGGCGCGATAGGGTGTG
>Ga0182746_1000358_pt1 | contig 68908 bp, 41 predicted proteins | sample eDN3rd30CBELigOP_FD_128881 | JGI IMG/M metagenome (GOLD analysis project Ga0182746, IMG submission 128881) | Enriched Organic Plus compost microbial communities from Emeryville, California, USA - eDNA 3rd pass 30_C BE-Lig OP (version 2) (version 2) ...
AAGAAGGAGCAGCACACCGACGAGGCGCTCGTCGAGGCGGTCTCCGAGCTGCGCCTGGTCAAGGACGAGTTCGAGGTCCAGCAGATGCGCGAGGCCGTCGACGCGACCGTCGACGGGTTCGAGCAGGTCGTGCGCGAGCTGTCGGCCGCCGCGGCGCACCCCCGCGGGGAGCGCGTCGTCGAGACGACGTTCGACGCGCACGCGCGCCTCGCGGGCAACGCGGTGGGCTACGAGACGATCGCCGCGTCGGGCGAGCACGCGACGACGCTGCACTGGATCACCAACGACGGCCAGGTCCGCCCGGGCGACCTGCTCCTGCTCGACGCGGGCGTCGAGGTCGAGTCGCTCTACACGGCCGACGTCACGCGCACCCTGCCCGTCGACGGCACCTTCACCGAGGTCCAGCGCCGCGTCTACCAGGCCGTGCTCGACGCCGCCGACGCCGCGTTCGCCGTCGCCGTCCCCGGCGCGCGGTTCCGCGACGTGCACACGGCCGCGATGGAGGTCATCGCGGCACGCCTCGAGGAGTGGGGCCTGCTGCCGGACGGGGTGACCGCGACGGACGCGCTCGCACCCGAGGGCCAGTACCACCGCCGCTGGATGGTCCACGGGACCAGCCACCACCTCGGCATCGACGTGCACGACTGCGCGCAGGCGCGCCGCGAGCTCTACCTCGACGGCGTCCTCGAGCCGGGCATGGTCTTCACGATCGAGCCGGGCCTGTACTTCAAGGCCGACGACCTCACCGTCCCCGAGGAGTACCGCGGCATCGGCGTGCGCATCGAGGACGACGTCCTCGTCACCGCCGACGGCAACGAGAACCTCTCCGCCGCGCTCCCCCGGCGCCCCGACGACGTCGAGGCGTGGATGGCCGGCCTCCGCTGACCCAGAGAGAGCTGACCCGCGAGGTGTACCGGCGGCCGTACTACCGCGCGAGGTAGGACGGCCGCCGTCCTACTTCGCGAAGTAGTACGCCCGCCGGTCTACTTCGCGGAGTCGTCCGACGCCGTTCCCTCCTCGCGCTCCGGGCCCGCCTCGGGCTCGGGCCGGGCGGGAGTCGCTGGCTGGCCCTGCGCGGTCGCGCCGTCGACCTTCTCGGGAGCTGCTGGCTCCGCCGACGGCTGCTGCGCGGGCTGAGCCGGGGCCGCCGGCTGCGCGGGCGTCGTCGGCTGCTGAGGCTGCGCGGGTGCGGCGGGCTGCTGCGCGTGCGGTGCGGCCGGCTCGGGCGCTGCCGGCGCAGCGGGCGGGGCGACGTCCTCCAGGCGGCGGCCGTAGCGCGGCTCACCGGTGGGCGTCTGGAAGCGCGGCGAGACGGGGGCCGCGGGCGACGCGGGCTGCGCGGGGGGCTGCTGCCCGGGCGCGCCCGGCGCGGGCGTCGGCGGGACGGTCCAGCCGGACGCGCCCGGCGTCGGCGGCTGGGCCGGGCGCGGCGCGACGGGGCCGGTGGGCCGCGCCGCGCCCGGCTGCCCGAGCCCGAGCTCGCTGAGGACCTGCCGGGCCTCGCCGGCCCGCTCGGCGACGCACAGGATCGCGTACGACGTCGCGACGATCTGCGACTGCGACGTGAAGTCGCGCTGGTTGCCCGTCAGCGCGTACGAGATGAGCCCGAACAGCACGCCGAACGCGGCGCCGATGCCGATGGCGGCGACGATCGTCGCGGCCGCGTTGCCCCCGCCGAACAGCGAGAGCAGGAGCCCGACGAACAGGCCGAACCACGCGCCCGACGCGAGCCCCGCGACGGCGACGCGCGAGTACGTCAGCCGGCCCGTGATCCGCTCGACCGCCTGGAGCCCCTCGCCGACGATCGTGACGTTCTCGACCGCGAAGTGCTTGTCGGACAGGAAGTCGACCGCCTTCTGCGCCTCGAGGTAGGTGGGATAGCGGGCGATCTCGACGCCCGTCGGCGGGGTCGGGACCCGGGGCACGGCGTTCGCGCGCGGCATGGACATGCCACCCAGTCTGTCCCAGATTCGCCCGCGGTGCCGAGGTCCCGCACGGTGTGGCGCGGGCGATTCTCCGGTGGAACCGTCAGACCCGCACGCCGAGGTCCGCCGGGACGGGCCGGCCGGACGCCTGCCAGGCGAGCAGCGCGGCCCCGAACGTCCCCGCCTCGGCGCCGAGCCGGGCCGCCCGCAGCTCGGGCTCGGGGTGCACCGTGAGGCGCGCGCGGACCGCCGCGCCGAGCGGGTCGAGCAGCGCGTCGCCCGCCTGCACGAGGCCGCCGCCGACGACCACGGTGCGCAGCCCGAGCGTCCTGACCAGGCCCGACACGAGGTCCGCGAGGCCCTCGACGCCTCGCTGCCACACCTCCGCCGCCACGGCGTCGCCCGCCTGGGCGCGCTCGAGGACCTCGCGCGCACCGTGGACGACGGCGCCGGTGCGCGTCGCGTACTGGCGCGCGATCCCCGCGGCCGACGCGTAGGTCTCGACGCAGCCGCGCCCGCCGCACGCGCACAGGTCGCCCGTGGTGGAGCCTCCGTGCCCGATCTCGCCGGCCCAGCCGCCGCCCGGGTAGACGCGGCCGCCCAGCACGAGCGCGGCCGCGATCCCGGTGCCGACCGAGAGGAACGCGTGGTCGCCCGCGCCCTGGCCGGCACCGAGGCGCCACTCGGCCAGGCCGGCGGCCCGCGCGTCGTGGCCGAACCCGACGGGGACGCCCGTCGCCTCCTCGACGAGCGCGCGCAGCGGCAGCCCGCGCCAGCCGAGGTTCTCCGCCCCGAGGACGACGCCCGCGTCCTCGTCCACGACGCCCGGCGTGACGACGCCGACCGCGGCGACGTGCTGCTCGCCCGGCACCGCAGCCCACAGGTCGCGGACGACGCCGAGCACCGCCTGCGTGGCGCCGTCGGGATCGGAGGGACCGCCCCCGGTCGGGGCCGTCCGGCGCGCCACGATGCCGGTCGCGTCCACGACCGCGCCCTTGACGGTGGTGCCGCCGACGTCGAGCGCGAGGACCGCGGGCTCGGTGGTGCGGCACGCGCCGGGGCGCGCTGCGGGGACGTCGGCAGGGACGTGGGACACGGTGGACCGTCCGGGGTTGGGCAGGGATCGGGAAGGAGCCGGGGCTCGACGGTTCCCGACGCTGCGAACCGCGGATCAGGTTACCGCCGCGGCCTCCTCTCCGCCGTGCGTGCCCGACCGGCCCGGACGGCGCCCCGCCCCTAGGCTGGGGGCGTGAGCGCCGCCACCAGGGTCTACGTCGCCCGGCTCGCCGGTACCGCCGTGTTCGACCCGAACGGCGACCAGGTGGGCCGGGTGCGCGACGTCGTCATCCTCCTGCGGGCCCAGCGCGCGCCGCGCGCGGTCGGTCTCGTCGTCGAGGTCCCGGGCCGGCGGCGCGTGTTCCTGCCCCTGACCCGGGTCACGAGCGTCGACGCCGGGCAGGTCATCTCGACGGGCCTCGTCAACATGCGACGGTTCGAGCAGCGCCCCCACGAGACCCTCGCGATCGGCGAGCTCCTCGACCGTCGCGTGCAGCTCGCGGACGGCTCGGGCGAGGCCACGGTCGAGGACCTGTCGATCGCGCAGCAGCGCAGCGGCGACTGGGAGGTCGACAAGCTCTTCGTCCGCCGGACGGGCACGCACCGCGGCCCGCTGGGCATCCGGCGCCGCGGCGAGACCCAGGTCGTCGACGTCGGGGCGGTGACCGGGCTCGCGGGCAGCGGCAGCGCGCAGGCCGCCACGCTCCTGCTCGCGGCGTACGACGAGCTCAAGGCCGCGGACCTCGCGGACGTCCTGCACGACATGGGCGACACCCGGCGGCTCGAGGTCGCGACCGCGTTGGACAACGAGCGCCTCGCGGACGTCCTCGAGGAGCTGCCCGAGGACGACCAGGTCGCGATCCTCCAGAGCCTCGAGACGGACCGCGCGGCCGACGTCCTCGAGGCCATGCAGCCCGACGACGCCGCCGACCTGCTCGGCGAGCTCCCCGACGACCAGGCCGCCGAGCTGCTCGAGCTCATGGAGCCCGAGGAGGCGAAGGACGTCCGGCGGCTGCTCGCGTACGAGGACGACACGGCGGGCGGCCTCATGACCACCGAGCCCGTGATCCTGGGCCCGGAGACGCCGATCGCGCTCGCGCTCGCGCACGTGCGCCGCAAGGACCTCCCGCCCGCGCTGGCGTCGATGGTGTTCGTGGTGCGCTCGCCCGTCGAGACGCCGACCGGACGGTTCCTCGGGGTCGTGCACTTCCAGGCGATGCTGCGCGAGCCCCCGCACCAGTCGGTGGGCTCGATCCTCGACACCGACATCGAGCCCGTCGGCCCGGATGCCTCGCTCGCGCGCGTCACGCGCCTCCTCGCGACGTACAACCTGCTCGCGGTGCCCGTCGTCGACCCGGAGCGCCGACTGCTCGGCGCGGTCAGCGTCGACGACGTCCTCGACCACATGCTGCCCGAGGACTGGCGCGAGACCGACGACGACGACTCCGACGACGCCGCGCCGCCCGGCGCCCCCGCGCGCGAGGGCGCCCCCGGCACGCGCCCGCAGGGGGTGCGCCGTGGCTGAGCGCGCCCGCCTCGACCTGCCCAAGGAGCAGCGCCGCGGCCTCCTGCCCCGCATCGAGGTCGAGGACGACGCCGTCGGGCGGATCAGCGAGGGCATCGCCCGGTTCCTCGGGACGCCGCGCTTCATCGTCTACCTGACGGCGTTCTGCCTCGCCTGGCTGGTGTGGAACTCGTGGGGTCCGGAGACCCTGCGCTTCGACTCCGCCTCGAACGGGTTCACCGCCCTGACGCTCGTGCTGTCCCTGCAGGCGTCGTACGCCGCGCCCCTCATCCTGCTCGCCCAGAACCGGCAGACCGACCGCGACCGCGTGAGCTCCGAGCAGGACCGCCAGCAGGCCGCCCGCAACCTCGCCGACACCGAGTACCTGGCCCGGGAGATGGCGGCCCTGCGGCTCGCGCTCGGCGAGACCGCGACGCGCGACTTCGTCCGCGGGGAGCTGCGCAACCTCCTCGAGGAGCTCTCGGCGCGCGACGAGGCCGACGACGGCGAGCCGCCCGCGAAGAGCGCGGGCTGACGGCTCCTCCGCGAGACGGTCACCGAGGCGGCCCGGCTTCGGAGCCCGGCCGGCTCAGGCGCGGGCGACCAGCTCGGTGAGCAGCGCGACGTCCTGGACGGCGCCGTCGTCCGGCCGGTGCTCCCACCGCTCGCTGCGGGCGACGCGCAGCCCGGCGCGGTCCGCGAGCGCCGCGAGCAGCGCGGGCGAGCCGACGCGGGCGTGCGGGTCGTCGGGGTCGCGGGGTGCGTCGTCCGGTGCGTCGGTCGCGAAGGTCCCCAGGACGATCCGGCCGAGCGGGGCGAGGACGCGGCGCCACTCCGTGAGCGCGGCGACCGGGTCGGCCATGAGGTGCAGCCCGGTGACGCAGGTGACGAGGTCGAACGCGCCGTCGTCGAACGGGAGCGCCTGGGCGTCGCCCTGCGTCCACGCCACGCCCGGCAGGTGGGTCCGGGCGACGGCGAGCATGCCCGCGGACGCGTCGAGGCCGACGACGGCCGGCCCGCCCGAGGATGTCGGCTCGCCCGACGACGCCGCGCCGGGAAGCAGCCCGAGGTCCGCGAGCGCCCGCAGCACCAGCCCGGTGCCCGTGGCGACGTCGAGCACCCGGCTCGGCGCCTGCGCGTCGTCGGCGGCGAACCGCGCGGCGGCCTCCGCGAGCGCGCCGTGCATCGCGCTCTCGTCGTAGCGCGGAGCACGGGCGTCGAACCGGGCCGCGATGGTGTCGAGCGTCTCCATCCGAGCAGGCTAGCAAGGGCCGCCCGCTCCGTACGATGGAGGCGTGTCCGAACCTGTCGAGCCGACCCCTGCCGAGGCTGCCGCCCCCGAGCCCGGCGCGGCCCCGGCGTCCCCTCTCCTCGGTGCGGTCCGCGTGGCCCTGCGCGCCGTCGTCGATCCCGAGATCCGGCGTCCCATCGTCGACCTCGGCATGGTCCGCTCGGTCGAGGTGCGGCCGGGCGAGGCGCCGGACGGGAGGGCGCGCGCCGTCGTCGGGGTCGACCTGACCACGCCCGCCTGCCCCCTGCGCAGCACCCTCGTGCGCGACGTGACGGCGGCGGCCCTGACGGTCGACGGCGTGGGCGACGTGGACGTCGAGCTCGGTGCGATGGACGCCGAGCAGCGGCAGGCGCTGCGCTCGCAGCTCCGCGGCGGCGACGGGACGCCCCGGATCCCGTTCGCCGAGCGGGGCTCGCTGACCAAGGTGTTCGCGGTGGCGTCGGGCAAGGGCGGGGTCGGCAAGTCGTCGGTCACCGCGAACCTCGCTGCGGCCATGGCCGCGGACGGGCTGCGCGTGGGCGTGCTCGACGCCGACATCCACGGCTTCTCGATCCCCCGCATGCTCGGCGTGACCTCGAAGCCGACCCGCGTGGACGACATGCTGCTCCCGCCCATCGCGCACGAGGTCAAGGTCGTGTCGATCGGGATGTTCGCGCCGCAGGGCAAGGCCGTCGTCTGGCGCGGCCCGATGCTGCACCGGGCGGTCGAGCAGTTCCTGTCCGACGTGTTCTGGGGCGACCTCGACGTCCTCCTCCTCGACCTGCCGCCCGGGACGGGCGACGTGGCGATCTCGGTCGCGCAGCTGCTGCCGGGCTCGCAGATCGTCGTCGTCACGACGCCGCAGCTCGCCGCCGCGGAGGTCGCCGAGCGCGCCGGGCTCGTCGCGGCCCAGACCGAGCAGGACGTCGTCGGGGTCGTCGAGAACATGGCGTGGCTGGACCAGCCCGACGGGACGCGGCTCGAGCTGTTCGGCTCGGGCGGCGGCGACGCCGTCGCGGCCGGGCTCACCGAGACGCTGGGCCACGACGTGCCGGTGCTCGGGCGGGTCCCGCTCGACGTGCGGCTGCGCGAGGGCGGCGACGCCGGGGTACCCGTGGTGGTCGCGGAGCCCGAGTCGCCCGCCGCGGTGGCGCTGCGCGACGTCGCACGGTCGTTGGCCGCCCGCCCCCGCGGGCTCGCGGGGCGGTCGCTGGGGCTCTCGCCCGTCTGAGCCGGCCGGCGCGCGCCGGTCAGCGGTGCGGCCGGGACGGTGCGCGAGGCGTTCGTCGAGCGCACGCGGGCGCCATGTTGTGTTCTGTGCGGTCATGTTGGAAACTGTGGTCATGCTCGCGACCGTTCGACAGGACCGCATCCTCGCCGCGCTCGCTGCGCGCGGGTCGGTCCGCATCACCGACCTCGCCACCGAGCTCGACGTCTCCGACATGACGGTCCGCCGGGACCTGTCGGAGCTCGCGGGCCGGGGCCTCCTGCGCAAGGTGCACGGGGGCGCCGTCGCCGCCGACCAGCACCCGGCGTCCTACGAACCCGGGTTCCAGGCGAAGGCCGACCGCGAGGGGGCCGAGAAGGAGGCCATCGCGCGCGCCGCGGCCGAGCTCGTCCAGCCCGGCTCGGCGGTCGCGCTGTCCGCCGGCACGACGACGCACGCGCTCGCGCGCGTCCTCGCGAGCTCGCCCCTCCTGCGCCCGCTCACGGTCGTGACCAACTCGCTCCCGGTCGCCGACACGCTCTTCCGCACGGGCGACACGACCGTGACGACCGTGCTCATCGGCGGCGAGCGCACGCCGTCGGACGCCCTCGTCGGGCCGCTCGCGGAGGCCGCGCTCGCGACGCTCCGCGTCGACGTCGCGTTCCTGGGTGCGCACGGGATCAGCCCCGCCGCCGGGCTGACGACCCCGAACCTCGCGGAGTCCGCGACCGACCGCGCGCTCGTCGCGAGCGCCGCGACCACCGTCGTCCTCGCCGACCACACCAAGTGGCGCGCGACCGGCCTGTCGCGCTGGGCCGCGCTCGACGACGTCGACGTGCTCGTCACCGACGACGGCCTGCCCGAGGCCGACCAGGAGGAGGCGCGCGAGCTCGTCGGACGGCTCGTCGTGGCGGAGGTCGCCCGGTGAGCGCGACGACGACCACGGGCGGCACGGCCGCCGGGAGCGCCTCCCGGGGCGCACGGACCGCGACCCGCCTCGCCGACGGCCGCGAGCTCGTCTACTTCGACGACGCCCCTCTGCCCGGCGAGCCGGCGCCGGCGCCCCACGAGCTGCACGACCCGCGGCCCCTCCCGGACCGGTTCGCGCCGGTCGACGGCACGCCGTTCCAGGGACCCCGGATGCGCCGCGACCCGCTCACGGGCGACTGGGTGCCGATGGCCACGCACCGCATGAACCGCACGCTCCTGCCGCCCGACGACGCCTGCCCGCTGTGCCCCCGGCGCCCCGACGCGGACTACACCGACGGCGAGGTCCCGGACACCGCGTACGACGTCGTCGTCTTCGAGAACCGCTTCCCGTCGCTCCTGAGCGTGCCGGGCGAGCCCACCGGGCCGCACGCCGTCGTGGACGCGACGCCCGACGCGCTCCCGGGCGGGCTCTGGCTCGATGCGCCGGCAGCGGGCCGCTGCGAGGTCGTGTGCTTCTCGAGCGACCACGACGCGTCGCTCGCGTCGCTCGGCGAGCGCCGCCTCCGCACGATCGTCGACGCGTGGGCGGACCGGACCGCCGCGCTCGGCGCCCTGCCGACCACGCGCGAGGTCTTCGTGTTCGAGAACCACGGGCGCGAGATCGGGGTCACCCTCACGCACCCGCACGGGCAGGTCTACGCCTACCCGTACCTCACGCCGCGCACCGAGCGCCTGCTCGCGCGGGCCGAGGCCCACCACGACGCCACGGGCCGCTCGCTGCTGCGCGACGTCCTCGACGCCGAGCTCGCCGACGGCCGCCGCGTCGTCCTCGAGACCGAGCACTGGGTCGCGTACGTGCCGTTCGCGGCCCGCTGGCCCGTCGAGGTGCACCTCGCGCCGCGCCGCGACGTGCTCGACCTGCCCGGCCTCACGGACGCCGAGCGCGACGACTTCGCCGCCGCCTACCTGCGGGTCCTCACCGCGCTGGACCGGTTCTTCGTCGCCCCCGACGGCGGCGTCGTGCCCCTGCCGTACATCGCCGGCTGGTCCCAGGCCCCGGCCCGGGACCCGCGACGCGAGCTCGGGCGTCTGCGCCTGGAGGTCTTCTCGGTGCTGCGCGGCCCGGGCAAGCTGAAGTACCTCGCCGGGTCGGAGTCGGGCGCGGGCGCCTGGATCTCCGACACGACGCCCGAACGCATCGCCACCCGCCTCCAGGAGGTCCTCGCGTGAGTGAGCAGGCCACGGCCGACGTCCGCCCCGCCTGGGCGACCGCGTGGACGCCCGCCGAGGGCTCCGACCGCGCCCGCGCGCTCTTCCGCGAGCGCCTCGGGCACGAGCCGGACGGCGTCTGGTCGGCACCCGGCCGCGTCAACCTCATCGGAGAGCACACCGACTACAACGGCGGGCTGTGCCTGCCGACCGCGCTCCCCCACCGCACGTACGTCGCGCTGTCCGTGCGCGACGACGACCGCGTGCTGCTCGCGTCCGCCCAGGCGGACGGCGGTGCGGTGTGGGAGGGCCGCGCCGACCGGCTCGGACCGGGCGAGCTGCGCGGCTTCCCCGCGTACACGGGGGGCGTCGCGTGGGCGCTCGACCACGACGGCGTCCTCGGGGGCGTCCCGGGCTTCGAGGCGGCCGTCGACGCGTGCGTGCCCTTCGGGGCCGGGCTGTCGTCGTCGGCGTCGCTGAGCACGTCCGTGGCGGTCGCGCTCGACGAGGCGGCCGGGGACGGCGTCGCCGCGACGGACGCGGGCCGCGTCCGCCTGGTCGCGGCGTGCGTCCGGGCGGAGAACGACGTCGCCGGGGCCCCGACGGGCGGGCTCGACCAGTCCGCCGCGCTGCGGTCCGCGGAGGGTCACGCTCTCCTGCTCGACTTCCGGCCCGGGCTCTCCCCCGAGGAGAGCGCGCGCCGGGTCCCGTTCGACCTCGCCGCGGCGGGCCTCGAGCTGCTCGTCATCGACACCCGCGCCCCTCACGAGCTCGCCGACGGACAGTACGCGCAGCGGCGGGCCACCTGCGAGGCCGCGGCCCGCACGCTCGGCGTCCAGACGCTGCGCGACGTGAGCCCCGACGGGCTCGAGGCCGCGCTCACGATCCTCGACGACGACGTCGCCCGCCGCCGGGTGCGCCACGTCGTCACCGAGGTCGAGCGGGTCGAGCGGTTCGTGGCCCTGCTCGAGTCCCCCGAGGGCCTCGCCGCGCACGCGGCCGAGCTCGGTGAGCTGTTCGTCGCGTCGCACCGCTCGCTGCGGGACGACTACGAGGTGTCCTGCCCCGAGCTCGACGTCGCGGTCGACACCGCGCTCGCCGCCGGCGCGCTCGGCGCCCGCATGACGGGTGGCGGCTTCGGTGGCTCGGCCATCGCGATCGTGCCGGCGGGCACCGAGCAGGACGTGGCACGCGCCGTCGTGCGGGCGTTCGCCGAGCGCGGCTTCGCGGAGCCGCAGTTCCTCACGGCCGAGCCGTCGGGCCCGGCGCACCGCGAGGCCTGACCCCGACCGACCTGTCAGAACCTCACGGCACTCCGCTGCCGTGAGGTTCTGACACGCGGACGCCCCGGGCGGGTCGTCAGAAGCACCCGGCAGTCAGCTCCGGCGAGGTTCTGACCCGTCGGGGCGGCTCGCCGTGCGGCGCTGGACGTCGTCGTAGAAGGCGTAGAAGACGGCGTACGGCTCGCCGCCCGGGTCGGGCTCGCGGTCGGCGAACTCCTGGAAGAGCGCGACGACCCGCTCGGTGAGCTCCTCGCGGCCCGCCTGGTCGAGGCGCAGGCCGAGCCGGACGAGCTGGGTCGTGGCGGCCGGAGCGTCCGCGACCTCCTGCACGAACGCCTCGACGAGCACGGGGTACTGCGACGGCGCGAGCGGGGTCAGCCAGGAGCGCCCGGTCGCGAGGTACGGCACCTCGCGCGAGCCGCGCGGTCCGTCCCGCTCGGGCAGGGGGGCGAGGAAGCCGCGTGCGACGAGCGTGCGCACGTGGTGCAGCACGCTGCCCGGGTTCCTGCCCAGCGCGTGCGCGATCTCCTTGTTGGTGCGCGGCTCGTCGAGGCACAGCCGCAGGATCCGCAGGCGCAGGGCCGACGCGAGCGCCTTCGCGTCGGCGTCGGGATCCGGCTCGGGCTCGGGCGGGGCGCCGAGCCCGAGCGCTCGCCACGTCGACGTCGTCATGCCCCCATCCTACTGATTGACTTTTCCCAATCGGTCGCGCCACGATGGAGCCGTGAGCACCGACGCCCCTGCCCCGCGCACCTCGCTCGTCCACCACCGCGACTTCCGCGCGCTCTGGGCGGGCGACGCGTTCGGCCAGCTCGGCGCGCAGCTCGCCCTCCTCGCCATCCCGGTCCTGGCCGTCGACACGCTCGCGGCCACCGCGTGGGAGATGGGTGCGCTCACAGCCGCCGAGTCCGCCGCGTTCCTCCTCATCGGGCTCCCGGCCGGCGCGTGGGTCGACCGCTTGCGCAAGCGGCGCGTCCTCATCGGCGCGGACCTCGTCCGCGCCACGGTGCTCGCGGTCGTTGTCGCGTGCGCGCTCACCGACACCCTCACCATGCCGATCCTCTACGCGGCGGCGCTCGTGATGAGCTGCGCGACCGTGTTCTTCGACGTCGCCCACCAGAGCTACGTCCCCGGCCTCGTCGGGCTCGACCACATCGTCGAGGGCAACGCCAAGCTGCAGGCCACGGCGTCCGTCGCCCAGGTCGCGGGCCCGGCGCTCGGCGGGCAGCTCCTGCGGTTCGTGTCCGCGGGGGCGGTCGTCGGGGTCAACGTCGTGACCTACCTGCTGTCGGTGGTCTTCGTGTCCCGGATCCGCGCCGTCGAGGAGCTGCCGCCCCGCGAGGAGCGCAAGCCCATCGTCCACGAGATCCGCGAGGGCCTCTCGTTCGTCGTGCACCAGCCGCTGCTCGTCCGGATGGTCGCATGCACGTCGATCGGCAACCTGGGCTGGTCGGTCATCACCGCGCTCGAGACGCTCTTCGTCCTCCGGATCCTCGGCCTCAGCCCCGCGGCCCTCGGTACGGCCCTCTCGGCGGCGTCGGTCGGCGGCCTGCTCGGCGCGCTCGCCGGCGAACGCGCCGCGCGGCTCGTCGGCGAGGCACGCCTCGTCCCGGTCTCCGCCGTCGCGATGGTCCTGCCCGGCGTCCTCGTCCCCCTCGCGGGCGAGCTGCCGTGGCCGCCCACCATCAGCCTCGTCGTCGGGCTCGGGCTCACGTTCTTCTCGATGGTCGTCTACAACATCGCGACCGTGAGCTTCCGCCAGCGCCTGTGCCCGCCGCGCCTGCTCGGACGCATGAACGCGTCCGTCCGGTTCATCGTGTGGGGCTCGATGCCGATCGGCGGGCTGCTGGGCGGCTGGCTGGGCGCGTGGCTCGGCGTCGTGCCGGCGCTCTGGGTGGGCGTCGCGATCTCGGCGGCGTCGACGCTGCCGGTCGTGCTCTCCCCGCTCCTCACCATGACCGCGCTCCCCCGCTACGAGGAGGAGCCCGTCGGCTCAGCCGACGGCGGTGCCGCCCCCGAGGACGCCGACGTCACGGACGACGCCGCCCTGGTCGCCGACGCCACGGGCGCCGGCGACCCGGAGCGCGGGGCTCAGAGGTCGTAGGTCGCGACCACGGGCGCGTGGTCGGAGAACCGCGCCTCGTAGGTCGCGGCCCGGTCCACGTCCACGGACTTGGCACGCGCGGCGAGGGCCGGCGTCGTGAGCTGGTAGTCGATCCGCCACCCCGAGTCGTTGACGAACGCCTGCCCGCGCCACGACCACCACGTGTACGGGCCCTCGACGTCGCCCGCGAGCCGGCGGCCGAGGTCCACCCAGCCGAGGTCGTCGAACCAGCGGTCCAGGTAGGCGCGCTCCTCGGGCAGGAAGCCCGCGGCCTTCTTGTTGCCGCGCCAGTTCTTGAGGTCGGCCTCGTGGTGGGCGATGTTGAGGTCCCCCGCGACGACGGCGAGCCGCTCGGGGTCCGCCGCGAGCTCGCCGAGCCGAGCGGTCACCTTCTCGAGGTAGGCGTACTTCTCGTCCATCTTCGGCGTCCCCGCGGTGCCGGAGTGGATGTACGCCGAGACGGCCGTGAGGGTGGACGCCCCGGCCGACCGGCCCTCGAGGTCGACGTCCACCTCGACCCACCGGCCCGTGTCGACGGCCGGCTCGCCCGCGCCGTCGGGGTGCAGGTGCTCGAGCCCGACCCGGACCGCGGTCACGGGCAGCCGGGACAGGGCCGCCACACCGGCGCGGCCCTTGAGGTCGCTCGCCTGGTGGGCGACGTGCCAGCCCTCGGGGAAGAAGCCGTCGAGGATCTCGTCCGACGCGCGGACCTCCTGCAGCAGCAGGACGTCCGGCGCGCGATCGGCGAGCCAGTCGAGCATGCCGCGCTTCACGGCGGCACGGATTCCGTTGACGTTGACGGTGGCGACGGTCAGCACGCCGACATCCTCTCCCGAGCCCCTGACACCCCGCTGCGTCCGGCCGCCGGGCGGGGCACGTCGGCCCCGAGCCGGGCGAGACGCGCGCTCACGCGAGCCCCGGGTGCGTCGCCGGGCCGGCGGCCCGCTCGGCGGCTTCACGCTCGGCGGCCGCCTCGGCCGTGCGTCCGAGCCCCTCGAGGGCGTCGGCGAGCTCGAGCCGCGCCACGGCCTCCCCGTCCGCCTCGCCCGCCGCGGCGAGCTGGTCCGCCGCGGACCGGTACACGGCCGCCGCCTCGTCGCCCCGCGTCGCCTCGGACAGCGCGCGGGCGGCGAACAGCAGGGACCCGCCGCCGCTGCGGGCGTCGCCCGCCTCGACGAACAGGTCGGACGCGGCCAGCGCGGCCGCGACCGCCTCGTCGAGGTGGTCCAGGGACACGAGCGCGCGGGCGCGCGAGTCCGTCACGTCGGCGAGCAGCCACGCGGCGTCGTGCCGGCGCGCGAGCTCCAGGACCTCGTCCAGGTCCTGCAGGCCCGCCGGGTCGCCGTCCGCGGCCCGGGCGCGCCCGAGCAGGTGCAGCACGTCCACGAGGAGCCCGACCTGCTCGGCCTCCCGGGCCTGCGCGACCGCGGGCTCGAGCAGCTCGACCGCGTCGCGCGCGTAGCCCGCCTGGAGGTGCAGGGTGGCGTTCGCGAGCCGGACGCGAGCGGCGCCGACCTCCGCGTCGTCCTCCTCGAACAGGTCGATGGCGCGGCCCCACGCGGCCGCGGCGGCCCCGGGCTCGTCCGCGTCGCGCGACGCGTGCCCGATCGCCTCGAGCGTCTCGGCGCGTGCGGCGGGCCGCGCCCCGGCGGCCTCCTCCTGCTCGAGGACCGTCTGCAGCACCTCGACCGCCTCGACGGACGCACCGACAGTCGCGAGCTGGCGCCCGAGCGCGTACCGGGCGCCCACCACCGCGGGCGACTCGGCCAGCTCCGCCTGGCGGACGGCGAGCCGCAGCCGTGCCACGGCCTCGTGCGGCCGCTCGAGGTCCCCGAGGATCGCGGCGCCGAGCATCGCGGCGTCGGTCGCACGCTCGCGAGCGCCGAGCGCGAGGTCGAGCTCGAGGGCCGCGGACGCGTCCGCGAGCGCCCGGTCGAAGTCGCCGGCGCCGGCCCGCAGGCGGGCGCGCAGCCGGTGGGCGTCGGCGAGGCGGGCCCGGTTGCCGCGGGCGGCGTGCACGGACGAGACCAGCTCGTCGAGGGTCGCGAGCGCCTGCTCCCCCGGCTCCGCCGCGGACGGGTCCGCCGGGCCGCCGTTCTGCGCGAGCGACAGCGCGAGGACGAACATCGCGCCCTCCCACAGCTCGTCGTACCGCTCCGGTCCGCGCGGCGCGAGGAGCGCGGCGCGGCGCGCGGCGGCCACGATCTGCGGCCCGAGGACGGCGGCGTCCGTGTCGGGACCGGCGGTGCGGCCGAGCAGCACGGCGAGCGTGAGCGAGGCGTCGGCGGCTGCCGCGGGCTCCCCCGCCTCCTGCGCCGCCCGGGCCTCCGCCTCGAGGCGCACGACGTCGTCAGGCCGGCCGCCGCCGAACAGCGCCAGGCCCAGGCGGTCCTCGAGGTCCGCCTGGTAGCGCTGGCCGGACGCGCGCAGGGCGTCGGTCCGCTGGGTGAGGACGAGGCGCGCGTCGTCCTCGCGCTCGGCGCTCACGAGGATCCCGAGCTGCGTGCCGAGCAGCGCGGCCCGGCCGGCCGCGTCGGCGACCGCGAGCCCGCGGTCCACGGCGGCGAGCGCGGCGGCCACGTCGCCGACGATCGCGCGCTCGCGCGCCCGGACGCCCCAGCCGCGCGCGTCCACGGGGTCCGGGTCGGGAGCCGTGACGGGGGCGGGGGCCGGCGCGTCCGTCTCGACGGGCACGTCGTAGCGCTCGCCCGCCAGCGCGCGCATGCCGGCGAGCCGCTCGGCGAAGTGCGTGTTGCCGTTGCGGGCGTCGAACGCGTCGGCGATGCGCGCGGCGGCCTCCCAGGCGCGCGGAGCGAGCTCGGCCGCGGTCCAGCGGCCCTCGTGCTCGCCGACGAACGGCACCAGCTCGGTGCCGTCCGAGCCGCGCACGGGCACGTCCCCGTGCCCCGCGGCGGTCACGGCGTCGAGCAGGAGCGCGGCGGCGGCGAGCGCCTCGAAGTGCTCGAGCGCGTTGAGGCCGTCGTGCCCGAACCACGCGAGGTGGCGCTCGAGCATCGACAGGCCGCGCGCCTCGTTGCCGGAGACGGCGCAGAACGTCAGGTGCCGCGCCACGATGCCCAGGTTGCCCGCGTTCCCGCGCGCGTCGCGATAGCTGCGCAGGTGGGCGGCGCGGGCGTCGTCGAACCGGCCCGCGCGCAGCATCGGGAGGAGCGCCTGCGACAGCGCGCGCTCGGGCTCCTCCCCGCACGCGTAGCCCTCGGCGACCATCTCGTCGACCAGGCGCAGCGCCTCGTCCTCGCGCCCGTGCGCCGCGAGCCACTCGGCCGTCTCCGAGCGCACGCACGCGTCGCAGTGGCTGTACTCGTCGTCGGGCGTGACCTGCAGCTCCGCGAACGCGGCCTCGGCCTCGTCGGCCCAGCCGTTCGCGGCGGCCGCGCCGAACCGCGCCATGACGACGCCGCTGCGCCCCACCCCCGCGCGGTCGTACCGCTGCGCCATGTCGTCGAGCACCGCGTGGATCTGCTCGGCCGGGAAGACCGGGTTGAGCGACAGCGCGCCCGACATCCACTTGTAGTGCCACAGCAGGTCCCCGCCGATCTCCGGCCCCGACGTCGGGAAGCGCTCCGGGTCGCGGTCGTGCATGCCCACGCACCACGCGAACGACGACAGGACCGTGTCGGTGTCGCCCGTCATGTTCGCGGACGCGGTGAGGCGCATGCGTGCGCGGTACTCGCGGACCTCGTCCTCCCCCTCGACGGCGAGCGCGAGCGCCTGGTCGAGGAGGGCGCGCTCGTGCGGTCCGAACGGGGTCTGGTCGACCTCCTCGAGGAGGGCGTCGATCCGGCGGCCGAGGGCCTCGGCGTCGGGGGCGTGCGTCGTCATGGCGGGGTGCTGTCCTTCGGTTCGGTGCGACGGGGTTCGGGTGCGGCGGCCTAGCGGGCCGCGCTGAGCTGGACGAGGTCCGTGAGCGCGCCCGTGAGCAGGGCGCGGTCGTCGGGCCTCAGCGGGCGGTGCCCGGCGAGGAGCGCCTGCACGTACAGGAGCTGGGCGGTCCGGCCGAGGACGGCGTCGTCGTCGGTCGCCGAGAGGGTACGGACGAGCGGGCTCGACCAGTTGAGGCACAGCCGTGGGCGCGCAGGCCCGGCGCTGCCGCCGCCCGCGACGGTCGCGGCCTTGCCGAGGACGCCGGCCCACAGGCTGGGCGCGACCTGGCGCGCGACGCCGCGGTCCACGGCACGGAGCGCGTCGCGCCCGGCCAGGTAGAGCGCCGGCACGTCGGCCGGGTCGAACCGCCGCACGACGACGTCGCACCCGACCACGTCGAGGACGGCGCCCGCGCGGTCCTCGAGCCGGGCGACGGTGGCACGGTCGTCGAGGGGCGGGACGTCCAGGGCGTCGAGCGCGTCCTCGACCGTGGCCCGCGAGACGGTGATCCCCTCGAACACCTCGGGCAGCCGGCGCACCAGGTCGGCGTCGTGGACGTACCCGCCGTTGACGACCGGGTGGTCGGGAGCGGCGAGCGCGGCGACCTGACGGAACTCGTCGACGGTCTCGGTGTAGCGGACCTCGGGGTACCGCGTCACGAGCTCGTCGACCGTGAGCACACCCACCGACGTCTCGAGCCGCAGCCACCGCAGCACGAACGACGCGAGCTCGTCGTCGTGCACGACGAGGCCCTTGAGCGACCGCTCGTGGACGGCGACGAACTCGGCGAGCCGTCCCGGACGGCGCAGCCCGAGCTCGAGCACCCACCGGCGCACGGCGGCACCGAGCTCGGCGCGCGTGAGCTCCAGCGCGTCGTCCTCGACGAGCGCCTCGCGCGAGGCCGTGGGCCGCAGCCCGGTCGTGTCGACGACCGCCCGCACGAAGAACGCCCAGTCGGGCAGCAGCCCGTCCCAGCGGTCGTCGAGGAGCATCCCGCCGAGGTGCACGACGCTCGCCTGCCGCGCCCCGGGCGGCGGCGCGAACGGCAGGACGTAGGCGGTGCCGCGCGTGCCCGTCGCCGGGACCGCGAGCTCGATCGTGTCGAACGGCTCGGCGCCGACGAGGTCGCGCCCGAACGCGCGCACCTGCTCGGCGAGGTCGGCCCGCCGATCCCCCGTCGCCGCGAACACGGGCTCCTGCGTCACCGTGTCCCACGTGCCGTCGGGGCGTGCGACCCGGACCGGCACGTCGAGGAACCGCGCGTACGTGCGCGCGAGGCCGAGCGCGCCGTCGTGGTCGAGGAGGGCGACGTCGTCGGGCCGGGCGGCGAGCCGGACCTCGGTGCCGACCGGGATCCCCTCCGCCTCGGGGCCCGTCAGCTCGCGCACGGAGAACGTGCCGTCCGCGCTCCCCACCCACTCGACGGGTGCGTCGCCGCGCACGGACCGCGACCGGACGACGATCTCGTCGGTCACCATGAAGCAGCTCAGCAGGCCGATCCCGAACCGGCCGAGGAGCCCCTCGCGCGGCAGGTCGAGCAGGTCGCGCTTCGAGCTGCGCCCGACGGTCGCCAGGAGGTCCCCGACCTCGGCCGCGGTCAGACCCGCGCCGTCGTCGACGACGCGCAGCACCCCGCCCGGGCCGGCGGCCGGGTGGATGCGCACCTCCCACGGGCGTCCCGTGCCGTCGGGCTCGAGGTCGGCCCGGGCGTGGACGGCGTCGCGCGCGTTCTGGACGAGCTCGCGCAGGTACACGCGCGGCCCGGAGTACAGGTGCCGGCCGAGGAGGTCGACGACGCCACGGAGGTCGACCTGGAAGGGACGGGCGGAGGGCGGTGCGGTCTCGGTCATCGCCCTCGATCGTGCCAGACGTCGCCGACACGTCCGAACCCGGGGACGACGGCCGCGGGCCACGGCCGGACGTCGTGTCCGGCCGTGGCCCGCTCCCCTGTCTCACCCCGCCGCAGCGCCCCCTGGGCGGGGTGGCCCGTCACCGGCGCACGGTGATCCGCACGCTCGGCGACGTGGCCTTCTCGACGTACTCCGACGACGGCGTGAAGACCGCCCGGACGGTGACGTCCTTCGTGTACGTCCGCGGCAGCGTGACGTCCACGCGGCCGTGGTCGTGCGCCTTGAGCCGGACGCTCTTGACGGTGTCACCGCCGACCCGGATCTCCACGGTCCCGGTCGGCCAGGAGCCGTTCGAGAGCTTCGTGACGCGCACCTTGACCGTCGGGTGCATCCCGGACCGGAACGACGACCTCGCCACGTCGACGGAGGTCGTGGCCTTGGCCACCCGGAACGGCGTGTGCGAGGGTCGCGACGCCGCGGCGTCGGTGGTGCTGGTCGCCCCGAGCACCGCGACGACGTTCCGGTACGTGCCGGGCTTGAGCTTCGACGACAGGGTCGCCGTCGCCCGGTAGCCCCAGCCGCTGCGCTCGACCTTGGCGTGGCCGAGCACGGTGGAGCCGCTGCGGAACGTGACCGTGCCGCTGGTGGCGCCGGTGACCCAGGCCGTCACCTTCGCGACCTTGGTCGAGCCGTAGACCTGCGACGGCTTCGAGAACGCCGGGACGCCCACCGCGGTGTGCGCCTTGGCGACCTTCACCCTGACCGTCTTGCTCGCGCTCGCCGCGTACACGTCGTCGCCGGCGTAGCGCGCCGTGTAGGCGTGCGTGCCGATCGCGACCGCGTCGAGGGTGAGCCGCGCCTTGTGGCCGACGATCGTGACCAGGCCGAGCGACGTCTTCCCGTCGAAGAACTCGACCGCGCCGGTCGCGTGCTTCGTGACGCTCGCGGTGAGCGTGACCGGGTTGCCGTACGCGACCTCGGTCGCCTTCGCGCTCAGGGTCACCGACGACGCCTTCTTCGCGTGCTCGACGACGACGTTCGTCATGGCCGAGGCCTGCGAGTCACGCCCGACGGCGAGGACCGGGTAGGTCCCGTCGTCGGCCTTGGCCGGGATCGTCTTCGTGGTGGTGAAGGAGCCGTCCTTGTCGGCCTTGACGCCCGGCTGGGCGGCGAGCGAGCGGGCCGTGGTGGCGACCGGCGTGGCGCTGAGCGTCACGTCGACCGTCTCGCCCGGCTCGAAGCCGGTGCCCTTGATCGTCACGGTGTCACCGGGGTGCACCTTCGCCGGGGTCACCGCGAGGGCCGCGTGGTACTCCGCCTTGACGACGACCTTCGTGGTCGCGACCACGCTCTTCTCGCCGTCGTCGACGGTCACCGAGACGGTGTAGGTGCCGGCCTGCGCGTAGGTGTGCGTGCCCGCCACCTTCCCGTCCGCTACCTCGGCGGTGTCGATCGGGGTCTCGTCGCCCCAGTTGACGGTGGCCGTGTCCTGGCCGCCGAGCCCGCCGGTCACCGTGGCGAGCGCCGCGGTGAACTCCTGGCCCGTGGCCTGCTGGGCGACGTCCGTACCCTCGGCCGCGAGGGCCTCGTGCGCGGTCCGCTTCCCGTCGGACGCGATCGCGACGACGTGGATCAGCCCGTCGCCCAGACCGTTCTCCTGGTCGGGCAGGGTGATCGACGCGACGGTCTTGCCCGCCGGGATGTCGACCGGTGCCGTCGAGAAGACCGCGGCGGCCTGGTTGTCGCCAGCGCCCGAGCCCTTGAGCCGGTCGTCGGACAGCGCCACGGCGATGTTCCCGAACTGCGGGTTCTTCGCCGCGCCGACCCAGTCACCGAAGTCGATCGCGAGGTCCTGCGTGCTGCCGTCGGTGAACGTCAGCGTCGCGGTGTCGTGCTGCGGGTCCTCGTTCGCGGTCCCGATCACCGACAGCTTCGTGGCGCCCGTGCCGAGGTCGAGCGCGATGCGCTGTCCCTTGGCGACGGCGGTGTCGGGCTTGCGCGCCGCGACCTTCGGGAGGTCGAAGGTCAGGTCGGTCCCCGGAACCGTGACGGTGGTGCCGGGCACGTAGCCCTTCGTCGCGAGCGACGCCGCGTCGAACGTGAACCCGTTCCCGTCGCAGTCGCCGCTGATCCCGGCGCCGAGCGTCGTGAAGCAGGTGATCGAGTACGCGCCGACCAGCGAGTCGTCGCGCGACACCGTGATCGTGACGGGCTCCGAGTCCTGCTTGTCACCCTGCTTCACCCAGACCCGCGCCGTGTAGACGCCGGCCTTGTCGAACGTGTGCGGCGCCGTGATCTGCAGCGCCCCGAGGCCCGACTTGGCGACCGTGGCGGGCTGCGGGCCCTTGCCGTCGAGGAAGTCGACGGTCGCGGTGAAGTCCTTCGGGTCGGACGAGGTGCCGCCGGTCACGGTCGCGTACGCGCCCGTGAACGAGGTCCCGACCTTGCCGGCGAGCTTCTTGCCCGGGTAGAGGGCGAACGTGTCGGACTGCACGGTCGTGTCGACGAGCAGCTCGAGCTCCGCGAGCGTCGGGGCCTTGCCGTCGCTCGTCGCGGTGACGTGGAGCCGGTACTGCGAGTACAGCGTCGGCTTCGCGACCGTGAACGGGCGCGTCTGGGTGGCCCAGGCGAACTTCTGGTCCGTCCGGGTGTCGAGCGTCGTCCAGCTCTCTCCGTCGTTGGAGCCCTCGAGGGTCCACGCCGTCGGGGTCGAGCCGTTCGCGCCGTTGGTGAGCGTGTACGACGCGACCGCCACGGGCCCGCTCGTCGACGACCACGTCACCGTGGGCGTCGCCGACGAGAACGTCACGGCGCTGCGGGAGTTGTCGTCCACGAGCGCACTGAGGTCGGTGGCGGCGTCCGCGTCGTCGGTCGCAGCGGTGTCGCCGTACGACGCCTTGGTCCCGTCGGCCTGCGGCGTGCGGACGCCGGTGTCGCTCGTGCGCTCGCCCCACGACGTCGGCTTGTCGGTCATTCCGAACGTGAGGGTGCCGCCGCCCTGGAGTGCCGACTCGTCGAGGTTCACCCCGTCGAGCGCCTTCCCGTTCAGGCTCACGGACTTCACGTAGACGTTCTTCGAGCTGTTCTCCGGCGCCTGGATCTTCAGGTCGCCGCCCTTGAGGTGGACGGTGGCGTCGGTGTAGAGCGGCGAGCCGATCGTGTACTGGCCGGAGCCGAGCGCGAGCGGGTAGAAGCCCAGCGAGGAGAACACGTACCACGACGACATCTCGCCGTTGTCCTCGTCGCCCGGGTAGCCCTGGCCGATCTCCGAGCCCACGAACAGGCGCTGCAGGATCTCGCGGACGTCCGCCTGCGTCTTGGACGGCTCGCCGGCAGCCGCGTACAGGTACGGGATGTGGTGCGAGACCTGGTTGCTCATGCCGAGCTGGCCCATCCGGACGTCACGGGCCTCCTTGGCCTCGTGGATGCCGTAGGTCCCCTTCTCGGGCGTGGAGAAGAACGTGTCGAGCTTCTTCAGGAGGCCGTCCGTGCCGCCGTACAGCGCGGCGAGGCCGTCGATGTCGTACGGCGCGTGGAACGCGAAGTTCCAGCCGTCCGTCTCGGTGTAGTCCCCGCCCCACTGGGTCGGGTCGTAGGTGGACGCGTTCTTGGCGAAGGCGCCGGACGGCGTCCGGCCCTGGAAGAAGTTCACGGCCGGGTCGAACATGTTGACGTAGTTGGTGGCCCGCTTCGTGAAGTAGGACGCCTCCTGCGTCAGCTCGGTGACGCGCGACTTCGGGGTCGCCGGGTCGGTGGCGAGCTTGGCGGCCATCTTCCCGATCGCGAAGTCGTTGATGTAGCCCTCCAGGCCCCACGAGACGCTCTCACCCGTGGCGTTCGACGTGTAGCCGAGGAACTCGGAGGTGTCGAGGCCCTTGCGGCCGACCGCGTTCGACGCGGGGAGCACGGTCGCGTTCTTCACGGCCGCGTCGTAGGCCTCGAGCGCGAGGTCGGTCGGGATCGCGCCGGACAGGTACGACTCGGCGAAGGACGCGTCGGAGCTCGTGCCCGTCATGAGGTCGGCGTAGCCGGGCGACGACCAGCGCGCGATCCAGCCGCCGTCGCGGTACTGCTGGACGAAGCCGTCGACGAGCTCGGTCGCGACGTCCGGGTAGAGGAACGAGTACAGCGGCCAGACGGTCCGGTACGTGTCCCAGAACCCGTTGTTGACGAAGATCTTGCCGTCCACGACCTTGGCGTTCGTCGTCGTGTCGGTCGCGTCGCCGCTCTTCGCGGAGACCGGGCTGGCGTACTGCCACGTCGCGGCGTCCGCGGTCCCGGTGTTCTCCGACTGCGAGTTCGGGTAGAGGTTGAGGCGGTACAGGTCGGAGTACAGGTTGACCTTCTGCGCCTGCGTCGCGGACGGCACGTCGATGACACCGAGGCGGTCGTTCCACTGCTGCTGGGCGGCGCCGCGCACCTGGTCGAACGACCGGCCCGCGACCTCGAGGTCGAGGTTGTGCTTCGCCTGGTCGCGCGAGATGAACGACGTCGCGATCCGCAGCTCCACGGTGCTGTCGGACGACGTGTCGAACCGCGCGTACTGCGCGGTCGTCCGGCCGGTCGCGGTGCCGACGGCGCTCGGGGCGCGGTCGAACTTCCCGTACAGGAACATCCGGCTGCGGCCCGCAGAGAGGCCGCTGCCACCGTCGACCCAGCCCGTGACGGTGCCGTCGGCGGCGACCTGCAGCGACGACGTGCCGGAGACCTGGTCGACGAGGGCGGTGCCCGTGGCCGCGCCGGCCGGGAACGTGAACCGGTAGACGCCTGCGTGGTCCGACGGCGTGACCTCGGCCTTGATCCCGTTGGTGAACTTCACCGAGTACAGGTCGGGCTGGGCCGTCTCGTCGTCGTGCGAGAACTCGAGCCCGCGCGCCGACAGGCCGGCGTCGGGGGTCCCGGTCGCGAGCGAGGGCATGATCGCGAGCTGGTCGCGGTCACCCATCCAGGGGCTCGGCTCGTGCGAGATGCCGATGGCCTGCAGGACGGGCAGGTTCTTGGCGTCGTTGCTCGACGCGTAGTTGTAGAGCCAGCTCTGCGAGCTCGCGTCGGTCATCGGGGTGAAGAAGTTGAACCCGTTCGGGACCGCCGTCGCCGGGATGTTGTTCCCGCGCGAGAAGCTCCCGCTCGCGTTGGTGCCGCGGCGGGTGTCGACGTAGTTCGTCCGGCTCGAGCCGTCGATCGTGGTCGCGTGCTGGACCGCCACGTCGTCGAGCCAGCCCGAGAACGTCGTCTTGGCCGACCCGCCAGGGTTGTCGTACGAGAGCAGGATCTTGGTGATGTGGTGGCCCGCGAGCGACGACAGGTCGACGCGCACCTTGTTCCACTGGTCCGCGTACAGGGCCTTCTCGCTGCCCTGGTCCTTGGCGTCCGCGCCGAAGCCGTACTGGTCGCTGAGACCCTTGGCGGACATCAGGGTGCCGTCGTCGAGCTGGAGGTCCACGGCGACGTAGGTCGACGGGTACTCGAGGTCGCTCGGGTTCATCGTCGGGAAGACGGCGTAGGACAGCTCGCTGTCCGCCCCGACGGGGATGTCGACGTCGGAGTAGATCGTGTCGGTCGAGGACGCCTTGCCGTCGGCGAGGTGCGAGCCCGAGTAGTGCAGGGCCTGCGTGCCGCTGAAGCCGGCGTTCGTCTTCGCCGTCGGCGCCGAGACGGGCCCGGACCCGATCTCGGTCCGCATCGGACCGGCGGGCGTCGGGGTGTCGGAGCCGTCCTGGATGTCCCAGTCGGCGAGCTGGATGAGGCTGTCGCCGTTGTTCTGGGTGATGTTCAGCCGGTAGAAGGTGTACGCGCCCGGCTTCGCGACCGTGTAGGTGTTGGTCACGTACCGGTCGGAGAACGTCTGGTCCTTCTGGGTGTCGATGTCGACCCAGGTCTTGCCGTCGGTCGAGCCCTGGACCGTCCACGCCTTGGGGTCGCGGCCCGACGAGTCGTTGGCCGACGTGAGCGTGTACTGCTTGACGGTCTGGGCGGCGTCGAGCTGGTACTGCAGCCAGCCGGTGCTCGCCTTCACGAGCCACTTGGTGGAGCTGTCGGCGTCGGCGGCCTTGACGGCCGTCTCCGACGGCGGGTTCTCGCCCGACGCCGTGACGCCGGTGACGTGCGGGAGGAGGCTCCCGTTCGCGTAGCGCGCGCCGGTGACGTTGACGGGGTCGCTGAACGCGGTGCTGAGCAGCGGTGCGGCGTCGCTCTTCTCGAACGACGACGCGAACGTGCCTCCCGCGGGGGCGTCGTCGGCGTGGGCGGCGGGCGCGACCAGGCCGCCGAGCGTGGCGATCAGTGCGGCGCTGACCGCGCCGACCGTGCCGACGCGCGCGGCCGAGGCCGCTCGTCTCCGGGTGCGGCCGGGCGGCCGCCCGGCATCGCTGAACTGCAGGCTCATCCTCGACTCCTGGGGTTCGTCGTCCATGACGTTCGATCCGGGCGCGGCCCCGCGTGGGCAGCGCTGTCTGACATCGCTGTCAGTCAAGCCAGACAGTAGACAGCCCGAGAGGAGGTGTCAACAGGTACGAGCCGATCGGAGGGACGACGGTGGCGATACCGGACGAAGCAGCTCAGGAGGCGCGCGTACGCGGCGCTCGCTCGCCCGACCCGCGGGCGACGAGACGCGTGGGCAGGACCCACGTCTGCGGGTCGTCGACGCGACGCCCCTCGCGCGCCAGCAGCGCACGGGCGGCCTGCCTCCCGATCTCCGCAGGGTCGTACGACACCGTCGTCACCCCGAGCAGGTCGGCGAGGTCGAAGTCGTCGAAGCCGACGAGCGCGAGGTCGGGCGCGACCTCGGCCATCGCGTGCAGGACACCCGTGGTGATGCGGTTGTTCGACGAGAACACGGCGGTCACGTCCGGGTCGTCGGCGAGCAGCGCCTTGACCGTCTCGGCTGCGGACTCGGCGTCGTGGGCACCCTCGCGCACCAGGCCGCGCCAGTCCGTCACGCCGGCCGCCTCCATCGCGTCGCCGAAGGCGCGCTGCCGCTCGCGCTGCGGGTGCAGGCGCGCGTAGTCGCCCACGTACGCGATGCGACGGTGGCCCGCAGCCAGGAGGTGCTCGACGGCAGCCCGCGTGCCCCCGTAGTTGTCCAGGAGGAAGGCGTCCGCGTCCATGCCCGACGGCGGCCGGTCGACGAAGACGATCGGCACACCGCGCTCCTGCACGTCGACGAACGCGGCGTGCGACGTCAGGGTCGAGGTCAGGATGATGCCGCGGACCCGGCTGAGCGCGAGCTGGTCCACGAGCACGGCCTCGACGTCGGGGTCCTCGTCGGAGCTCGCGATGGTGAGCTGGAGCCCGAGCCCGCGGACCTCCTGCTCGACGCCCTTCGCCATGACCGAGTAGAAGGGGTTCGCGAGGTCGCCCGTGATGAACGCGACGACGCCGGGCACGACCCCGCGCTTGAGCAGGCTCGCCATCGGGTTGAGGCGGAAGCCGAGCTCGTCGGCGACGCCGAGGACGCGCTCTCGGGTCTGCTCGGCGACGTAGCGCTCGCCGTTCATGACCCGGGAGGCGGTCTTGAGGCTCACACCGGCGCGTTCTGCCACGTCGGCGAGCGTGGGGCGACGCCCCGTGCCCGCCACGGCGTTCGTGTCGTCGTGCTGGTTCGCCCTCACACCGCTCTCGGTGCCGTCCGCGCCCATGAGCCCTGCCTCTCCCGCGCTCCCGATGGTCGCGCCAGCCTACCGCCTCGGACTGCGGCGTATCGAAACGCGGTGCGTCCGCTGCCACCCGGACTCGCCGGACGCGCTGTGCGCGCGAGACGTTGACGCACCACGAGTGTCGACCTAAGGTTTCAAACCGGTTTGATTCAAACCGGTTTGAACGAGAGGGAGACAGTGCTTCGCATCCGGGGTCAGGTCCAGACGTACCCATGGGGCTCGAAGGTCGCGCTCCCCCGGTTGCTCGGGGTCAGCCCGAACGGGCGGCCCGTGGCCGAGATCTGGTACGGCGCCCACCCTGCCGCACCGTCAACGGTGCTGGACCCGGCCGGTGAGCCCGACGCCACGTTGGACCGCGTCCTCACGCGCCACCCGATGCGCCTTCTCGGCGAAGAGGCGGTCACCCGGCACGGTGCGACCATGCCGTTCCTCGTCAAGCTCCTCGCTGCAGCTCACCCCCTCTCGCTGCAGGTCCACCCTGACGAGGCGACCGCCCGGGCCGGGTTCACCCGTGAAGAGGCGCTCGGAGTCGCCCCGGCCGACCGCAACTACCGGGACCCGCACGCCAAGCCGGAGACGCTCATCGCCCTGGAGCCGACGCACGCACTGGCGGGCTTCCGCCGACCCGAGGACGCCGCGGCCGACCTGGCACACCTGGTTGCCTCGCCGGACGAACCGCTCGTCGGCGTCGTGGAGGCTCTCCGAGGGCCGGGTCCGGCCCATCGACGTGTCGAGGCCGGCCTGCGCGGGCTGCTCGCGCTCGACCCCCGACACGTCACGGAGGTGCTCGACCGGCTGGCGGACCGCACCGACGCACCCGGTCGGCCCGTCCGCTGGGGCGACCACCACCTGGCGATCGCCCGGGAGGTCGCGACAGCCTTCCCCGGCGACCAGGGAGTGCTCTCGACCGTCCTCCTCAACGCCGTGTCGCTCGCCGAGGGCGAGGCGCTCGACATCGGTGCGGGAATCGTCCACTGCTACGTCCAGGGCACCGGGCTGGAAGTGATGGGCGCCTCCGACAACGTGCTGCGCGCGGGACTGACGGACAAGCGCGTCGACGTGCCCGAGCTGTTGCGGGTCGTCGACCTCGAGCCCACGCTCCCGCAGGTCGTGCGCCCGACGTCGCACGACGAGCCCGGTGCGCGGATCCAGGACTACGCGACCGCCTCGAGCTCGTACCACGTGCAGGTCGTCGAACCGCACGGCGTGTGGACGACTCCGGGGGCGACCGGGCCTCGGACGGTGGTCGTCCTGTCCGGCCGGGTGCGCGCGACCGGCGGCACCACCAGCGACGGTGACGTCGCCGCTCTCAGGCCGGGCGACGCGGTCGTGGTCGAGCACGGCGCTGCCCTCACGCTCGAGCCCGCGGCGCCGGGCGTCCCCCGCGTCGCCGTCGTCGGTCTGCCCCGACGACGGCGCGGGGCGGCACCCGGCGCCGACCCTCAGCGCACGGCCTTCGAAGCCGCCGGGGCGTAGGCGGAGATCCGGAAGATCGAGTAGGCGTACTTCGTCGTCCTGCTCGTCCCCTCCACCTTGACGTACCTGCCGGCAGTTCCGGCGGGCAGCGCGATCGTGCGCGTCTCGCCGCTCGCGCCGTCGGCCACGGTGGCGACCGTCCTCCAGGTCGTGCCGTCGTCTGACACCGCGACGGTGTACTCCTTCGCCGCGGCGGTCTCCCAGGCCACCTGGACCGAGCCGAGCGCCCGCGCCCGGCCGAGGTCCACCGACGCCCACTGCGGGTCGGCGGTCTTCGACTCCCACCGGGTGGCGTCGGAGCCGTCGGTGAGGTTGCTCGCGACGTTGACCGTGTTCTGGGTGCTGCTGACCTGCACGTCCCCTCCGAGCGCGAGGTCGGCGTCGCGGACCTCGACCGTGCTGACACCGGGGGTCCGCCGAGGACTCGGCGCGTCGATCCGGAGCCGCACGAACCGCGCGGTCGTCGGGTCGAACGTCACCGCCTGGGCCGAGCCCGCCGGGCGACCGGTCCAGGCCGTGCTCCAGGTCGACCCGTCCGTCGACGTGAGCACCGTGGCGCGCTCGGGCCGGGCGCTCCACCGAACCGCGACGGATGAGATCCGTCGCGCGGACCCGAGGTCGAGGTCGAGCGTCGCGTTGCCGCGCGAGCGCCAGGCGGTGCGCTCCGAACCGTCGACCGCGGCCGCCGGGGACGACCCGCGCAGCGTCCCGGTGGCGGTGGCCGAGGCGGTCGCTGCGACGTCGCGGCTCGGCATCGTGTCATAGCCGACCGCGATGCCGTTCACGAGGGTCCGACCGTGGGCGCGGGTCACCGAGCCGCCGGCCGGCCCCTCGACGAGCACGACGGAGCCCCCCGCGGGGACCGTGACCGTGGTGCGGCCACGAGCTGCGCGGGCGAGGACGCGGTCGCTGACCGCGTCGTAGAGCAGGTGCCGCCCCTGCAGGCTGACGAGGACGTGCGCCGGAGCGGTCCCGGGGTTGTAGTACAGCGACGTCGGGTAGCGGTTGTCGCCGAAGAAGTCGAGCTTGTCGAGGTCGGTCCGGTAGACGTCCCGGACGTTCGTCGGGGTGACCGTCGACCCGAGGAAGCCGACCCAGCTCGACCCGTAGAGCCCGAGGCTGCGGGCGTCGTCGCCGACGCCCCACTTCGAGCTGCGCTCGGGGATGTCACCGCGCGCCTGGATCCCGTCCACGCCCGTACGCATGATCCCCTCGTAGGCGATGACCGACTCGGGCGTCTGGGTGAACAGTCCCGCGTAGTACTGCTGAGCCGCGGGCATCTGGTCGGCGTAGAAGTACCGGGCCGAGCCCTCGACGTTGAGCAGCCACCGGCCGACCGTGTTGGCGTAGCGCGCGTCGTACTTGGCCGTCGCAGCCATGAGCGGCGTCGCGAAGCTGTTCATGGCGAAGACGTAGCCTCCGCTGTCGGTCCGGCTGCCCACGAGCCCGGCGACCGACTTGGGATCGTCGGTGCCCCACGTCCCGGCGTCGGCGCCGACGGTGCCCCAGCCCGACCGGGTGGACGATCCCTGCATCAGCCAGGAGAAGTACTTCGAGACGTCGTAGTCCGACCCGGTCTCCGCGTTGAGCCGCGCGGCCAGGTAGGGAGCGAGCTCGGGCAGCACCTCGTAGAACAGGTCCTTGGACGAGGACTCGAGGTAGTTCATGGCCCCCTCGGCGGCCCGCAGGTAGCGGGCGTCGCCGAACTTGCTGTGAGCCCACAGGAGGATCGCGACGGCGCCGGCCGCGGCCTCCCCGCCCTCGTTACGGCCGGAGACGGTGGTGTTGGTCGCCCAGTCGTAGTCCCGCATGGTGAGGTCGGCGTGGTCGCCGCCCTGGCTCTCGACCATCGTGGCGTAGTGGTCGGCGATGCTGCGGAGCATCGTCGACATGTCGGTCGCGTGCGGGTAGAGCGAGCCCAGCATGTAGTAGAGGACGTTCGCCGTGGTCGTGTACCAGATGCTCCCGGAGCCCGGGGCGTCCGACGCAGCGCTCGGGGTGTTGCGTGCCACGCCGAGGTCGGAGTCGTAGAAGGCACGGAGCTGGTCGACGTAGTTGCAGGTCGTACCGCCTGGCGCGTTGCACCGCTGGGACGACTTGTCGATGCCGACGAGCGAGGCGCCGACGACCGAGGCGATCTCGTTGACCGCCTCCTCGTCTCCGTCCCCCGTGGTGCCCGGCTGCACGCGCGCATCGCCGTAGTAGGACGGCATCTTGAACGTGTCGTTCGCGGCGTCGGCAGAGATCGTCGTGTAGACGCCGCGGTCGGTCCAGTCGTAGACGTACGCGTCGTAGTCACGCGCACGCTGGGCGTAGTCGAACGGGGCGCCCGCGGTGGTGGTTGGGAAGTCCTCGATCCCGACCACGGCCACCTGCTGCTGCGGGTGACCTCCGGCCCTCCCCGGGGGCGGCGACGCGGTGGCGGGCAGCGCGGCGGTGACCACGAGGGCGGCGCCGAGGACAGGGACGAGCGTGCGGGCTGAGCGGGCGCGGCGTTGCATCCGGAGGACTCCTTCGTCGGGGACGGCTGGTGCGCGAGCCGCACAGCCGAAACGTTTCGTCCTTGACGCTAGCGCGCGTCGAGGACCGGGTCAACGGGTGGGAGGACGGGCAGTCGGCGCACGTCCACGAACGACCGCTCGGGCACGAGCACCGTGCCCTTCGTCCGCTTGGACCGCGCCGCAGGGATCCCGGACGCGCTGTCAGACGGCGGCGGGCGCGGGGCCTGAGGACGCGCGGACGACCAGCTCCGACGCCGGCATCTCCTGGGAGCTCGCGCTCCCGTTCGCGAGCAGCTCGAGGACGAGCAGTCCCGCGATCCGACCCCAGGAGAAGGGGTCGGTCCGCACCGAGGTCAGCGGCGGGTTGAGGTAGGCGGAGATCTCGGCGTCGTCGTAGCCCACCACCGAGAGGCGACCCGGGACGTCGAAGCCCAGCCGTTGCGCGACCGCGGCTCCGCTGGCGGCCATGAGGTCGTTGTCGAAGAGGATCGCCGTCGGTCTCTCACCGTCCCCGAGCGCGAGGAGGCGGGAGGTCGCCATCGCCCCTCCGGCAGCGGTGAAGTCGGCCTCGACGTGGCGGTCCACCGGAAGACCGTGGCGCCTCATGGCACGCTGCCACGCCTCGCGGCGGCGGGTCGCGTGCACGTAGTGAGCCGGGCCGCCGACGTGCGCGATGCGTTCGTGGCCGTGGGCGACGAGATGGTCGACCGCCGCCGTCACGCCCGGCTCGTCCGCGCGCGAGACGCTCGGGAACGGCGAGGCCAGGTCGGGCCGGTCGAGGGTGACCGCCTGCGCTCCGAGGCCCGCGACGAGCCCGACGCGGGGATCGTCGTGGCGGAGGTCGCTGAGGACGAAGCCGTCGACCTGCCGCTGGGAGACGAGCTCCTCGTAGGTGCGGCGCTCCGCTTCGTCCCCGGCGACGAAGCGGAGCACGAGCGACTGGCCCGTGCGCTGGAGCGCCGACTCGAGGCCGCCGATGAAGGGGGCGAAGAACGTGTCGGAGCCCAGAGCCCGCGGCTCGCGTGCCAGGACGAGCCCGACGGCGTCCGCCCGACGGTGCGACAGCGCCCGGGCCGGCCGGCTGGGGGTCCACTGCAGCTCGGCCATCGCGGCGAGGACACGCTCGCGCGTCGCGGGAGCCACACCGGGTCGGCCGTTCACCACGAACGAGACGGTGCCCCGCGACGTGCCGGCGAGCCGTGCGACGTCGGTGATCGTCGGGCGCCGCCCGTGGAGCTCGGCTTGCGCTGGCATCGGGTCTCCGTGAGGTCGTGGCTGCCCGGGCGGGTCGGCCCCAGGGTAGCGCGGCGCGCGGCGAGGGGCCGCGGCCGAGCGCGCGCTCGCGTCGACCGGGGCCCCAGCAGCGCTCGCCGGGGCGGCACACCTCGGCGAAGACCGCCGACGACGGCTAGTGGCCGTGACCGTGCGGCCGCTGGGCCGTGACGCTGGCGCCCACGGTCGGCAGGGCCACCGCGCGGGGCAGGACCCCGAGGCGCACGGCGTCGCCGGACAGTACGGCCGAGTCCCGCTGCAGCCGCACGTCGTAGCGGTGCCCGTGGTAGCTGAGCCCGTCCACGCCGCCCGAGAGCCCTGCGGACGTCCGCACGAAGGTCGGGGTGCCGGACTCGAGCCGGACGCCGTTCGCGAGCCAGACGTTGTCGATCAGGTTCGCGATGCCGAACAGCGACGGGGCGACGCCCCGGGCGATCGGGGTGTCGGAGAGCTTCCCCGACGACGCCTGGTAGACCTCCGCGAACTGACCCGAGCGCACGATGTCACGCGTCAGCGAGTTGATCACCACGTTCGCCTCGGTCGCGTACCCGCGGTCGAGCAGGCCGTACGTCATCAGCTGCGCGTCGGGCGCCTTGATCGCCACCGAGGCGAGCCCCGCGAGCTGCTGGTCGGGGTCGTACTCGGTGCGGAACCGCTCGACGACCTTCGCGACGTCGGCGTCCGAGAGCTCCGGGATCGCGAGTGCCGTGGTGGTGTACATCGCGAGGCCCGGGTCGGTCCACCGTCCGGTGGCCGCGTCCAGGAAGTCGCCGGCAGGGTTGTCGGAGCCGACGGGCGCCTTGCTGCGGGACGTGTCGAGGTAGACCTTCTGCACCGTGGCGTACGGGCCGGTGGCCGGGAAGAACCACGACTCGTAGTCGGCGGTGAGCGTCTTGCCGAGGGCCGACCACTCCCCCGCGTCGTCCTGATGTCCGAGCGCGCGAGAGATCTTCTCGGCGTAGCCGAGGTCGTAGATCAGGGAGGCGACGAACTCGCCGTCGCGCTCGTCGGTGTAGTCGTGCGAGCCGAGGATCCAGCGCAGGTGGTCGGCCTCCCAGCGCAGGTCCGCCACGAGCGGCGCGTACACGTCGCGCAGCTTGCCCTCGTCCCCCGTGACCTCGTACAGGACCCACGCCGTCTGGGCCTTGCGGGAGGGGAGCGACTCCCCGGCGAGGCTGCCGTCGTCGCCGACCTTGGCCATGAGGCCCTGGAACGAGGCCCAGGCACTGGCTGGGTCGGTGTGGACGAGATCCTGCATCCCGAGCAGCGAGTCCCAGCTCGCCACCGAGCTGATGCCGGGGGTCCCGTTGGTCCACAGGGAGGCCTTCCCGGTGCTGAGCTGTGCGTACTCGTTGCCGGTCTCCGGGGTCGCGGGGAGCACGTTCTCCTCGAGCTGGACCCAGGCCCGGTAGTAGGCGTCCCGCACGTCGGACGAGGTCACGCCCGCCGCGTCGACGCCGTGGATCGCGAAGTCCTTGGGCGCCGGCGCCGACGCGAGGTAGCGGTCCCAGTACCGGTCCCAGGTCTTGACGTCGCGCGCGGCCCCGTGGGTCGAGGCGGCTCCGCGGGCGGCGCGGGCGGCGTGGGAGCGTGCCTCGTCGTCCGTGCCGACGGCGAAGCCGACGCCGAGGGCGGTCGTGCCGTCGTGCGCGCTGACCACGCCCCACGACCCGCCGGTGACGGTGTCGCCGTCGGCGAGCTGCCCCAGGGTGGCGGGCCCGTCGAACAGCCGGAGCCGGCCGGCGGAGGTCGCGACGGCGTACGTGTAGCCGTCCTGGGTCACGGTGACGACGTTGCTGCGCCGGTCGTAGGTCGCCGTGCCCGAGACGGCGCCCGCGATCACGCTCGCGGCGCCGTGCCGGGCGACGTTCCGCGTCGTGACCACGCGGGTGAAGGCGTCGGTGCCGTGGAAGACGTCGGTGCCCTGCGCACTCCCCTGCCCGTACCGGGCCGAGAACTTCAGCGCCGCGGGCTCCCACGACGTGCTGGACGACGACGCGCCCGTGAGCCAGCGCTGCGCAGGGTAGATCGCCAGGTGGCCGAGCGTCGTGCTCGTCCCCGCGGTGTCGCCGATCTGGAAGAGCTTGACCTGGAAGGTCTGCGTGCCCGTCCAGCCCGTGATCGCGGACAGGTCGTAGGTGTGCGCACCGGTGGCGGTCGTGTCGTGCTGGAGCTCGACGTCGCCCTTTCCGGGAAGGGCGACCTTGAGGGCCCACTTCCCTGTCGTCCTCGGCACGTCGAGAGTCAGCACCGGGTCGTTCGAGAGGTCAGCGGTGACGGTCCGCGCCCGGTAGCCGAAGCCTGCGCCGGGCAGCGCGAGCGTGCCCTCGGTGCCGTCGCTCGTGAGGGTGGCGCCCTTGGACGACGCGGTCCAGCCGGACGCCGTGGTGAAGTCGTCGGCGAAGTCGACCTCGCCTGCGGCCGGCGGTGGCGTGGGGTCGCTGTGCGCGACCAGCGAGTCGACCGTCACGGACTTCCCGGCGCCGACAGCGTAGATCGAGACGGTGACCGTCTTCGACCCGGTCCACCCCGTGGCCTTGCGCAGGTCGTACGTGCGGGTGCCGGTGGCGGTCGTGTCGTCCTGGAGCTTGAGGTCGTCGGCGAGGGTGCCGTCGTTCACCTTCAGCGACCAGGCGCCGGTGGCTGCCGGGACGGAGACGGTGAGGTAGGGATCCTGGTCGAGGTCGAGCGTGACCGTCCGTTGGATGTGGCCCCACGTCTTGGCGCCGTCTACCGTGACGGTCGCCCGGCCGCCCTTCGCCGTGGCGTCCGCGCCGGAGGCGGCCCAGCCGTCGACGTCGTCGAACGGGTCCGCGAACCCGACCTGCGTGCTCGGCGCCGCCGGGGCCGCGGGGCCCGCGCTCGAGGCCCGGAACGTCTGCACGACGTCGCGGAGCCGGTTCGCCTTGTCGTTGGCGTAGTAGCCGACGGCGAGCGGCAGGTCGGGACCCGAGTTCTGCTCGACCTCGCTCTGCGAGGAGTTGAAGTCGATCGGGTTGAGGACGAGGCGCGACTGCGGCACCGACAGCCACCGCTGTTGCGAGGTGCCGGTCTGGCGCAGCTGATCGGCGGTCGGCGGTCGTCCGGCTACGTCGGAAGGCGCGGCTGTTGCAGGCCCGGTGCCGGTCGTGGCGGTGAGGGTCGCGACCATCGCCACCGACCCCAGCCATCCGATCGTCGCGCCGATGCGACGGGTACGTCTCATGAGATCTGGCTCCTTGACGTCGTCGTGCACACCTTCGTTGCACGGTTCGCCCCGCATTCAAACCGGTTTGAACGCGAGGTGTCAAGAGGCCCCCGCCCGCTCGTGCCGTGGGCCGACCGCCAGGACGACCGCACGTCGACGTCCAGCCTGAACTAGCATCCCCACAGATCGCAGCCGTGCAGACGGGCGCCGAGGGGTGCGTCACATCCGGCGCCCCCGACCCTTCGCTGCCCCGTCAGGACCGGAGGAACCCGTGAAGAAGCGTGTGACGATCGTCGACGTCGCCGAGCGCGCAGGCGTGGCGATCAGCTCGGCGTCAGCCGCGCTCAACGGCCGGCCCGGCGTCTCGGAGGCGACCCGCCTGCGGGTCCGCGACGCCGCGGACACCCTCGGCTTCGTGCCCAGCGTCCGAGGGCGCAGCCTGTCGGCCAGACGTGCGTTCGCGGTCGGCCTCGTCGTCCAGCGCGAGGTCGAGGTGCTCGAGGCCGACCCGTTCTTCGGGGCCTTCATCGGCGGGATCGAGGAGGTGCTGCCCGAGCGCGGCTATGCGCTCGTCCTGCAGGTCAGCGCCGACGCCCACCGGACCGAGCTGCGATACCGCGAGCTCGGAGCGAACCGCCGCGTCGACGGCGTGATCCTCAACGAGCTGCAGGTCGACGACCCGCGGATCCCGCTCGTCGGCGAACTCGAGCTGCCCGCGGTAGGGATCAACGCGGACGAGGCGACCATGCTTCCGTTCCCCGCGGTCCGCCAGGACGGCGGGGAGGCGCTGACCCGGCTCGTCGCCACGCTCGTGACGCTCGGCCATCGGCGGGTCGCGCACGTGAGCGGCCCGCTCGAGTACGTGCACACCTGGCAGCGGCGCCGAGCGTGGGAGCGAGCGCTCACGGGGGCGGGCCTCCGCCCGGGTCGGCTCGTCGTCGGGGACTTCACCTTCGACTCCGGACGGGCCGCGGCGGACGAGCTGCTCACGCTCCCGGCCGACGAGCGCCCGACCGCCGTGGTCTGCGTCAACGACCTGACGGCGGTCGGCTTCATGATGCGCGCCCAGGAGCTCGGGGTGTCCGTGCCCGGCGACGTCTCGGTCACGGGCTACGACGGGATCGCCCTCGGCACGTACGTCCGACCGACGCTCACGACGGTGCAGACCTCGCCGCGGCGGGTGGGGCGGGCCGCCGCGCGCCAGCTGCTCGACCTGGTCGAGGAGGGCGCGGCCCCGGACGCGGAGGTCGAGCCCGCCCAGGTCGTGGTGCGCGACTCGATCGGGCCCGTCCCCCCCGACTGAGCGGGCCGGGAGGGCGGGAGGCGCTCGGGCTGTTGACATCGCTGTCGGGAGTGCTACTGTCGCTCTGCTGCCGAAACGTTTCGGCTGAACTCACGGGAGAGAAGTCATGTCAACAACGACGTTGCGCACCAGGCATGCGCTGATCGCAGCCGGCGTGGCCGGCACGCTGCTCGCACTCAGCGCCTGCAGCACCGGCGGGGACTCGGGCTCCAAGGACTCCGGCAAGCCCTCGGGCACCCTGCAGATCCTCGTGTCCTCCGCGGACGCCTCCGACGCTGCGTTCAAGGCGGTGAACGCCGCCTTCGAGAAGAAGTACCCCGACGTCAAGATCGTGTTCTCGTCGGTCCCCAACAGCAACTACCCCTCGACCGAGTCGTCGCGGCTGACGGCCAGGAACGTCGACGTGTTCGTCGTGAACTCCTCGGGCCGACCGCTGACCGACGTCCCGTCGTTCGCGAAGGGCTCCGAGTCCAACGACGCACGTCTCGCCGCGAGCGGCGCGCTGCTCGACCTGACCGACCAGCCCTTCATGAAGAACTACACACCGAGCGTGCTCGACGCCCAGGAGTTCAAGGGCAAGCAGTACGCCGTCCCCACCGGCCTGAGCTACTCGACGGGGGTCTACTACAACAAGACCATCTTCAAGCAGAACGGCATCGACGTTCCGACCACCTGGGACGAGCTCGTCGCGGCCTGCAAGAAGCTCCAGTCCGCCGGCGTCACGCCGTTCGGCATCGGCGGCAAGGACGGGTGGCCGGCCGGCCTGCCGATGCTGTCGGCCGTCGCGAGCCTCTACCCCGGCCTCGACGCCAAGAATCAGCTCGCGCAGGACCTGTGGGACCAGAAGACCAAGCTCAACGACACCGAGCCGCTCGAGGTCCTCCAGCGGGTCCAGACGGTCTTCGGGTACGCGCAGAAGAACTTCTCGGGCGCCGCCTACAGCGACATCCCCGCCGGGTTTGCGGCGGGCAAGTACGCCATGACTCCGGACGGCACCTGGGACGAGCCCACCATCGCCGCCGCCGTCGGCGACAAGTTCGACTTCGGCTACTTCCCGCTCCCGATGGGAGACGACGCCCAGTCGAACGCGTCCCTGAACGGCAAGATCGAGCTCCAGCTCGCGGTCTCCGCCGCGTCGAAGAACAAGACCGCCGCACTGGCCTGGCTGACGTTCTTCTCCGACCCGACGAACTACAAGACGTTCCTCGACAAGTCCGGCTTCTCGTCAGCGCAGCCGAACATCGCCTCGAGCGACTTCCTGAAGTCCATCGAACAGTACGCCAAGGACTACGAACCCGCGTGGGACCAGGTGTGGGTCGCCAACAACGACGCCGGGCAGGACGCGGTCTACCCGTTCAACTACCCGGCCCTGTCCCCGCTGGGCACCAAGGACGCCGCGAGCGCCGCCGACGCCGCGCAGAAGGCGTGGTCCGCAGCGTTCTAGCCAGACCGGCTCGGCCCTGCGCCGGCAGCACCGACGCAGGGCCGAGCCCTCCATCCACCCCGACCGTCCGTCGTCCGGGCCCCGCCCGGAAGCTCGAAGGACCCGCCATGGCAAGTACCGCCAGCCCCTTCCCGTTCCCGCACCGGTCCCCGGTCCGGATCTCCTTCTTCGCCGGCTTCGCCGTCCTCACAGTCTTCGGCCTCGTGCCCGCGGCTCTCGTCCTCGTCGCCTCGTTCACCGACCTGCGCGGGCTTCCGGGCATCCCGGTGAACTTCATCGGGATCGACAACTACCGGTCCTTCTTCTCCGCCGCCCACCTCGACGACAACCTGAACGCCCTGAAGAACACGCTCGTCTTCGCCGGCGTCAGCACGGTCGTCCAGCTCGCGCTGGCGCTCGGGATCTCGGTGCTGCTCAACCGACCCCTCCGTGGACGCGCGTTCTACCGGTCGGTCGTGTTCATGCCGACCGTCCTCGGCGTCACCGTCATCGGCCTCGTCTGGTCCCTGATGTTCAACCCGTCAGGCGGCCCGGCGGCCAAGGTGCTGTCCTGGTTCGGGACCGACTCGGCGTTCTTCGGCGACCCGAAGCTCGCGCTCGCCCTCGTGACGTTCGTCCAGATCTGGGCAGTCGTCGGTGTCTCCGTCATCATCTTCCTGGCCGGGCTGCAGTCGATCCCCGAGGAGCTGTACGAGGCCGCGAGCATCGACGGCGCCTCGGGCTGGAAGCGGTTCCGCCTCGTGACCCTGCCCCTGCTCGCGCCGTCGATCACCGCGAACGTGCTGCTCGGCGTCGTCAACGCCATGCAGTCCTACCAGCTCACCTACGTCCTGACCGGACCGAGCAACAAGGCGACACAGGTGCTCTCGCTCATGGTCTACGTCCAAGGGTTCGGCGGCACCTCCGGCACCACCCTCTCGCAGTCGCAGGGGTATGCGGCCGCCATCTCCATGGTCCAGTTCGTCCTCGTCGGCGCGATCGTGGTGGTCACGATGCGCTACCTGCGCAAGAGGGAGGCACGCCTGTGAGCACCCTCACGAGCACCAGCACGGCGGCCGCACCGGCCGCGACGCCCTCGGGCCGTCACGCCGGCGGACGGACCCGCCCGCCGCGTCGACGCGGCCGGATCTGGCTCTACCTGTGCGTCGCCGCCGTGCTCGTCCTGTTCCTCTTCCCGCTGCTGTTCCTCGCGAACACCGCGCTCAAGAGCAACGCCGAGTTCGCCTCCAACCCGGTCGGGCTCGTGCACTCGCCCCACTGGAGCAACTTCAGCCAGGCGTGGAGCAAGGGGAACTTCGGTTCCTACGTCCTCAACAGCATCCTGTACACCGCGGCAGGCGCCGGCATCGGCACCTTCATCGCCCTCGTGATGGGCTTCCCCGTCGCGCGTGGATACGTCCGCGGTGGCAAGGTCTGGCGGGCCGTGTTCGCGCTCGTGCTGTTTCTGCCGAACGCGCTCATCACCCAGTTCCAGCTCCTGCTGCGACTGCACCTGTACGACAACCGCCTCGGCTACATCCTCATGGTCGGCGTCGGGGTGGGCGTGGGTCCGCTCCTGTTCAGCGGCTTCGTGTCGTCCCTGCCGCGCGAGCTCGACGAGGCCGCCGCCATGGACGGCGTCGGGTACTGGCGCTACCTGTTCACGTTCGTCCTGCCGCTCGCACGACCCGCGCTGGTCACCTGCTTCATCCTGCAGGCGGTATGGATCTGGAACGAGATCATCCTCGCCACCGTCCTCCTCGCCGACCCGACGAAGTTCCCGGTCACGGTCGGGCTGTACGCCTTCAAGGGCACCTACGGCAACCAGTGGGGGCTGCTCGCAGCAGCCACGCTCATCGTCGCCGCACCCCTGGTCATCGGCTACCTGTTCATCCAGCGCTACCTCGTCAACGGCGTCCTCGGCGCCGTCAAGGGGTGAGCGGATCCCTGGTCCCCCGCCACCCGCAGGCCTCAGCCCCCTTCACCGTCAGTCACACGCCACGAACCACCACCTCGCCCTGGAGACCCTCCCGATGACCTCGGCCACCACGACCTCGTCCGCCCTCGCCAGCACCCGGATCCCGTACACGCTCACCCGCCTGGGAGTCGTGATGGATGTCGACCCCACCCGCCCCGAGGAGGCGGAAGGCGTCCTCAACCCGGCCACCGTGCGGGCGCCCGACGGCGAGCTGTACCTCTTCCCCCGCCTCGTCGCGGCAGGGAACGTGTCCCGCATCGGTCGGGCCCGCGTGGTCGTCGAGGACGGCGTGCCGGTCGGGGTCGAGCGTCTTGGCGAGGTCCTCGACGCGGACCGGGGCTGGGAGCACGGAACGGGCCACGGCGGGGTCGAGGACCCTCGGATCACCTGGCTGCCGGACCTCGGGGTCCACGTCATGAGCTACGTCGCCTTCGGGCCGCTCGGCCCCCGGCCCGCCCTCGCGGTGTCCACCGACGGCGCGGCCTGGACGCGGCTCGGACCGGTGCAGTTCGCCTACGACGACGCCCTGGACACCGACCTCAACCTGTTCCCCAACAAGGACGTCGTGATCCTGCCGGAGGTGGTGCCCGCCCCGGACGGCCGCCCCAGCTTCGCCGTCCTGCACCGTCCCATGTGGGACCTCAGCTTCGCCCGGCCGGGCGAGCAGCCACCGCTTCCGGCGGGCACGACCGATGCCCGCGCCGCGATCTGGATCTCGTACGTGGACGCGGACGAGGCCGCGCGCGACGTCCGCGCCCTCACGCGGCCCGGCCGGCACACGTTCCTCGCGGGCGCCCGCGACGGCTGGGAAGAGGCCAAGATCGGCGCCGGCCCTGCGCCGGTCCGTGTCGACGAGGGCTGGCTGCTCCTCTACCACGGCGTGTCAGGCGAGATCGTGGACGGCGGCTTCAGCCCGCAGCAGGACGTCCGCTACTGCGTCGGCTTCATGATCCTCGACGCGGCCGACCCCTCACGCGTGCTCGCGCGCTCGACCGACCCGGTGCTCGAGCCCGCGACCGAGGACGAGCGCGCCGGGACGGTCGGGAACGTCGTGTTCCCGACGGCGATCGAGGTGATCGACGGGGAGCGCTACGTGTTCTACGGCATGGCCGACACGAAGATCGGTGTCGCCCGGCTGGACCGGACCGATGGCTGACCACGCCACGACCTCGCGGGCCACGCCGCCCTCGCCCGCCGTCGCCGGAGCACTCCCCCGCCTCGTGGCGTTCGACCTCGACGACACCCTCGCGCCGTCGAAGGCACCCCTGCCCGCAGTGACGGCGGGGCTCCTGTGCCAGGTCCTGCGGTCGGCGGACGTCGCCGTGATCTCCGGGGGGGCGTTCACCCAGTTCCGGACGCAGGTCGTCGACCAGCTCGTGGACGCGGACGACGCCGAGCTCGAGCGGCTGCACCTGCTGCCCACCTGCGGCACCCAGTACTACCGGTACCGGGAGCGCCGGTGGGAGCAGGTCTACGCCGAGGGCCTCGACCCCGAGCAGCGCCGGACGGTGCTGGAGGTTCTGGAGCGCGAGGCACGAAAGCTCGGTCTGTGGCCGCTCGACCCGTGGGGGCCGGTCGTGGAGGACCGCGGCAGCCAGGTCACCTTCTCCGCCCTGGGCCAGCACGCGCCGGTCGAGGCCAAGAGCGTCTGGGACCGCGACGGCGCCAAGAAGGAGGCGCTGCGTGCTGCGGTCGCCCCTCTGCTACCCGACCTGGAGGTCCGGTCCGGCGGGTCCACGTCGGTGGACGTGACACGGCGAGGCATCGACAAGGCGTACGGCATCAGGCGGCTCCTGGCGTTCACAGGCTTCCGCCCGCAGGACGTCGTCTTCGTCGGCGACCGGCTCGACCGTGGCGGAAACGACTGGCCGGTCCTGTCGACCGGTGTCACCTGCTTGCCCGTCACGGGCTGGGCGGACACGGTCGCCCTGCTCGAGCACTGGGTCGACGCTGCCCGCACCGCGTAGCCGGCGCGACCGTCGTCCTCCGGCGCGCCGTCGCCGGCGCGGCCCTCAGCGGCGGACCCCTCATCCAACCGACCCTCCAGCCTCCGGCCTCCGGGCATTGACGCGGGAGAGAAGACGATCCACCATTGAGACAGCGTTGTCATCGCGGCTCATCGTCGCCCCGCGTCGACGATCGTTCACCCCCGCTTCAGGCACGCTGCACCTGAGCCACCTAGCGTGACCCCGCCCGACGTCGAGACGGAGATGCCCCTGATGAAGCACCGGTCACCAACCACCCGATACCCCCTCGCAGGCCGCAGGCTCCGGCGGACGGGCGCCGTGACCACCGCGCTCGGCCTCGGGTTGGCCGCCGCCCTCGTCGGTACGCCGGCGCAAGCGGCTACGCCCGCCGTGTCGGCGCCGTCGGCCACGTCCGAGACCGCGACGGCCGGTGGCTACTGGTCGGCCTCGTACGAGGCGGGGACGCCCCAGCCCGTCGGGTTCCCGGGGAGCGGCACCAGCACCGACGTCCGCGGCGACCGGCTCGTCCCGGCGTCGGCGATCACCACGGTCGCCTCCACGCACGCGAACGCCGACAGCTCGTCCGAGCACGTGCAGAGCCTCGCCGACCGCGACCCGTCGACCAAGTGGTACGCCCGGGACAGCGGCGCGCCGTCCGACGCCTCGCCCGTGTCCGCCGTCTACACGCTCACGACGGCGACCCGGGTCACGAGCTACGCGATCACCGCCGGCGCGGACAGCGCCAAGTTCCCCGAGCGCGACCCGAAGTCCTGGACGGTCCTCGGCACCGACGACGCGGACGTCGCGGCGGACCCGGGCTCGTCCGCGTGGCACACCGTCGACGCACGGACGAACCAGACGTTCGCATCGAACGGCCTGACCCGCTTCTACGACGTGGCGCAGCCCGCGTCGTACCGCTACTACCAGCTGCGCGTGACCGCGAACGCCGGCGGGTCCGCGAAGAACGCGAACACCCAGATCGCCGACTGGACGCTGCGCAGCCAGGACGCGTCCGGCACCGCGCCGCTCGGCGTGTCCGTCGAGGACGCCGGCTCGGTTCCCGGCGGGGACGGTTCACGGGCGGTCCGCTGGTCGGCCGACGTGCTCGCCGACGGCCACGCCTCGTCGACCGTCGTGCTCCAGTCCGGCCTCGACGTCCCCGTGGGCTCCACGACGGACCTGACCTACCTCGTCCGGCCGACCGACGCCGCGTCCGCGCACACCACGGTCGACGTCGTCTACACCGATGCCGACGGCGGCTCGCCCCACCGGTTCACCGCACCGGCGACGACGACGCCCGCTCCGGGACGGTGGGACGAGGTCACCGTCAGCCTCGCGCAGCTCGCGGGCAAGCACGTGACCGAGCTGCTCCTGAGCTACGCGGACGACGACGCCCACGCCGGACCGGTCGAGGGCTGGATCGACCAGGTGCGGCTCGGCCGGCCGCTCGTCGACGGGTCGACCACCTGGACCTACCTGGACGCCGGGAACGTCGATCCCGCGGGGAGCGCCACGGACCGGACGGCCTGGACCCGGACGGACGCCACCCTGGGCGACGGCTGGAAGGACGCGAGCGGCCCCTTCGGCGTCAAGGGCACGGGGACCGACCTCGGCTCCGGCTTCCCCGTGACGACCAAGCTGCGCCTGTACACCGACGGCTCCACGGCACCGGACGTCCCCGCGTACTTCTTCCGGACCACGTTCACCCTCGACGCGGACGCGCTCCGCTCGCTGCCGGACCTCGTCGGCACCCTGACCTACGACGACACCGCGACCGTCTACCTCAACGGCGAGCGGATCGCCGGCTGGAACGACGACAAGGTCACGAGCAACCTCCAGTACGAGACGCCCGACGGCACCGTCGGCGGGGGCGACCCCGTCACCAGCACGTTCACCGTCCCCGCCGCCGACCTCGTCGCGGGCACGAACACGCTCGCGGTCGAGGTCCACCAGTGCAACAGCACGAGCTCGGACGCCTACTTCGGGCTCGACCTGGCGCCGTCGACCGCAGCCACGGGGTTCACCGCCGACCAGCTCGCCCCGGCCTACGCCTCGGACACGCTCCCCGCGGCCCCGGACGGCGCGGACTACTACACGTGGCTCCTGCGGTCCTTCACGGATGCGGAGCAGACCCCGAGCATCATGGGGCCCAACGCCGTCTACCCGACGGGCACCACCGTGAACGACCTCCAGGCGCTCGACGACAAGAAGGTCGTCGAGATCAACAACGCCTACACGAGCAAGAGCGACCCGCAGGTCGTCAAGGCGCTCGACGACGGCGCGCACAGCCCGTACCAGACGATGGCGGACGGCCTCGGCAGCGTCCTCGGCCCCCTGTACACCCAGGCGCTCGCCGACGACGAGCTGCCGAAGACCAAGGCCCTGCTCTCCTACCGCGTCGAGAAGGCGACGTCGTCGTCGGGTGACAGCTACCAGACCGCGAAGAACAGCTACCAGTACAAGCGGCCGTTCGTGCGGATGGGCTTCACCTCCGACGGTGGCCTGATCAAGCAGTGGGACAGCGCGGGCGGCTACGCCGGTCTCGCGGGCGACGGGTCGTTCCCGAGCGGCCACACCTCGCACGGCTACTCGCAGGGGATCACGCTCGCGACCCTCCTCCCCCAGCTCGCGCCGCAGATCCTGGCGCGCGCGTCCGAGTACGGGAACAACCGTATCGTCCTCGCCTTCCACTACCCGACCGACATCATGGGAGGCCGGATCGTCGGGGAGGACACGACGACGAGGCGCTGGTCGGACGCGGGCTACCGCACCCTGCTCACCGCGGCGCGGACCGAGCTGCAGTCGGTCCTCGCGCAGAAGTGCCGGGAGGTCGGGGCCGGCAGCACGCTCACGGCGTGCATCGCCGGGCAGCAGCAGTACCTCCCGACCTCCGACGCCCTGAGCGTCTACCACGAGCGCCTCACGTACGGGTTCCCGCAGGTCGCCGCGACGGACAAGGCCCCGTCGGTCCCGCAGGGCGCGGAGAACCTGCTCCTGAGCGCGTTCCCCGACCTCACCGCGGCCCAGCGCCGGACGGTCCTGGCCGCCACCGAGCTCCCCTCGGGCTACGTGCTCGACGACGAGTCCGGCGCGGGCAGCTACCAGCGGCTCGACCTCGCCGCCGCGATGGCGGCGAAGGTCACCGTGAACCACGACGGCACGCTCACCGTCGACGGGACCCGCGTCGGCGCCGACGGGCTGCCGGCCACCGCGCCCGCACGGACCAGGCTGCACGCGACGGCGCAGCGCACCGGCTACGGCGAGAAGGCGTCGGTCCTGGTCACGGCGAGCGCGACCCACGGGGTCGTGCCGCGCGGCACGGTGACGGTCCGCGAGGGCCGCACCACGCTCGGCACGGCCCGGCTGGGCGCGCGTGGCGTCGCGACGGTCGCCCTGCCCCGGACCTTGGCGGTCGGGAGCCATCACCTCTCGGTCCGGTTCGTGCCCGCCGACCCCGGCGTGACGACCGAGGCCACGACGAAGGCGACGCTCCGGGTGACGAAGGGCACGGTCCGGATCACACGGGTCGCCGTGACCGCCGGACACCTTCGGAAGGGCGAACGCGCGACCGTGACGGTCCGGCTGGCCGGGCCGGGCCCGGTCCACCCCACCGGCAGGGTGACGCTGACCGTCGACGGACGGACGGTCGGAAGCGCCCCGGTGCGCACCCGCGACGGGGTGAGCTCCGCGACGGTCCGCACCGACGTCCTGCACCGGACCGGCTGGCTCGAGGTCGTCTACGGGGGCAGCGCGTCGCTGCGGCCGACGACGCTGGCCACGGACCGGTACGTCAGGAGCTGACCGCGGGCGCCTTGTCGTAGGTGACCCACGCGCGCGAGCCCGACCAGGCCGTCGCCCGCGTGAGTCGCGTCGTCGGGCGGGCCGTAGGACGTGCGGCAGCCGAAACGGCCGAGATACCGCTGCAGACGCGGTATCTCGGCCGTTTCTCGCTATCTCGGAGGGTCAGCGCCGCCGCTCGACCGGGACGGTCCGACCCGTGACGACCCGCAGGTCCGCACGGCCCGGCGCGCTCACGACGACCGCCGCCGTGATCCGCTTCCCGGCCTGCGCCTTCGTCAGCACGAGCGTGCCCTGGTCGGCGCCCGCGATCCGTCGCCCGTCGGCGTACCAGGTGTACGCGTACGACGGGTCCGCCACGTCGTACGTCCCCGGGTGGATCGTCAGCGTCCCGCCCACGACGACGTCGCCCGAGATCCACACGGGGTCCTTCGCGACGACCGGCGCGGGCTGCAGGCGGTCGTACGCGGTCCGGAGGCTCGCCAGGGCGGTCTCGTAGGAGCGGTGGCTGCTCGTCGCCGGGTCGAGCGCCTCGGCGGCCGCGACGGCCTTCTGGAGCCGCGCCCAGGAGGCCGCGGTGACGTCGTCCTGCTCGACGGACTTGGCCCGGGTCAGGAGCTCGGCGACCTGCTTGACGACCTTCCACTCGAGCTGGTCGGCCGAGACGGTCAGCACGCGCAGGGCGTCCGCGACCTGGTCGGCGGTGGCGTCGTCGTCCGCGTCGACGGCCTTCGCGGCCGCGAGCGCCCGGGTGAACACCCCGAAGTCGGTCGCGAGGTAGAGGTCGGCGTCGGACGTGAGGTCGGCGTACTTCGTGATCGCCGCCTCGAGCGCCGTCTTGTCGACGCCGTAGCCGAGCGCGAACCAGTCGAGGTTGCCCACGTAGGGCTGGCTCGACGTCGGCGTGCTGTGGAGCGCGACGTAGATCGTGTGGCTGCCGGTGAGCCGGGACGGCAGGGTCACCGTCGCGGTGCCGTAGGTGCCCCAGCCCGAGCCCGTGCTCGCGAGCGGCACCGTGACGAACGGGTCGCTCCCCGACGACGGCGCCGAGTCGACGTAGAACGCGAGGCTGCCGTCCACGACCTTGGTGGTCGGGGCGTCGTACCGCACGCTCAGCGTGGTCGCGTGGTGCGTGCCCAGGTCGACTCCCTGGTACCGGACCCACGCGCCGTCCTTGGTGCCGGCGAGCTGCCCGCCCACCGAGCCGGCCTCGGTCTTGAGGTCCGCACCGGAGTAGTCGGTGCCGGCCACGAGCCCCGAGTCGGCGGCGTTCAGCATCCCGTACCCGCTGCGGATCGACTCGAACTGGACGGTCTTCGCGGTCTCGACCGGGTCGGTCTTCGCCTTGAACTGGAACCAGTCGACGTTCGCGACCCAGCTCTGGCCGGACGCCAGGGTGCCGGTGAACACGAAGTAGACGTCCGGCGTGCCGGCGAGCTTCGCGGCCTCGTCCGCGGTGAAGGTGTGCGTGAGGGCCGTGTAGTTCGACCACCCGTTCGTCGTGGGGAGCTTGATGGTGGTCACGAGCGGGCCGGTCGCCGAGCCCGTGTGCAGCTCGACGGCGGAGGTCGCCGACGCCGTGCCCGGGTTGTGCGAGTAGTCGATCACCACGGAGTCGGGCGTGGAAGCAGAGAGGTCGAGCCCGCGGAACGCCAGCCACGACCCCGGCGAGACGCCGCCGACGTCGGTGCCGCTGCCTCCGTTCTCGGTCTTGAGCGTCCCGCCCGACCACTGGTCGTACGCCTCGGCCTGGAGCACCCGGTACCCGTCGCCCGTGATCGCCAGCCCGTCGGCCGCGGCCTGGAGGACGGCGAGCGCACCGGAGAGCTCGTACTCCGACGCGTCCGCGTCGGCGAGCGCGTCCTTCGCGCGGGCGACGGCGGCCTCGAGCGTCGCGAACGACGCCGCGGAGTAGTGGTCCTGCGTGACGAGCCGCGCGTCGTCGTACAGCTTCTGCAGGTCCGCGCGCGTCGTGGTCGGCACGGTGAGCGTGAACGGGTCGAGCGCCGTCGTTCCCGCGCCGGTCACCTGGGCCGCGTCGGCGCCCGCGAGCGCCGCGTCGGACAGCCGGACGGTGAAGTGCGAGGTCGCGCTGTCGCGCAGCCGGCCGGTGAAGGTGACGGTGGCCGTCGTGGCGCCGGTCCGGGTGACACGGGCGCGGACGCCGCGGTCGAGGCCGGGGAAGGTGACGGCCCCGCGCCCGAGCGTGGCGTGGTTCCGTCCGGCGAACGTGACGCCGCCGGCGAGGGTGAGGTCGACGGTGCTGTGCACGACGCCGTGCGCGCGCGCCGCGAGGGTCGTGGTGCTCGGCGTGAGCGTGTACCCGTCGAAGCGGACCTTGAGGGTGAGCGCCCGGTCGGTGGCGCTCGGCGCCGAGCCGGAGAACGCACCGGCGCCGAGGGTCACGGCGAGGTCGTCGGTCGAGTCGTCGACGAGGTGCTTCGCGGCCCGCCCCGTGAGGGTCAGGTCGAGCGTGCTCGCCCCGGTCTTCGTCGCCTTGACCTTCAGGCCCTTCGGCACCCCCGTCGCCGTGACCTTCGACGTCAGGTCGGCGCCGTCCGCGCCGGTGAACGTCGTACCCGACACGGACACGGTGACGTGGTCGTCGATCGACCCGTCGTTCTTCGCGGACTCGTCGAACACCTGCGACGACGTGCTGACCGCGTCGCCCGGGTGATAGAGCGCGCTGCTCACGTGGTCGGCAGCGGAGTCCTCCGCCACGCCGTCGGCGGCCCAGGACGAGGGCTTGGAGCCCATCGTGAAGTGCAGGACGCCCCCCGCGTTCATCTCGGCGGCGGTGAGCCAGGTGCGGTTCAGCGGCTTGCCGTCGAGCGTCGCGCTCTGGATGTAGTGGTTCGTCGCGCTGACGCCGCGAGCCTCGATGACGAGGTCCTTGCCGCCCGGGTAGTGGATCGTCGTGCGGTCGAAGATCGGCGACGTGATCTGGAACGTGTCGCCGCCCGCCTTGACGGGGTACAGGCCGAGCGCGGTGGACACGAAGTAGCCCGACATCGTGCCGGCGTCGTTGTCCATCGTCTGGAGCATGCCGTCGGGAGCGTTCTGGTACACCCACTTCTTCGACGCGGTCGTCGACGAGCCGTCTGCTGTGTAGCTCGTGCAGACCGGCTCGGTGAGGGTGCGGTAGGTGAGGTCCTGCGTCTGCGCCGGCTCGCCCACGTAGTTGAAGAGGAACGGTGCGTGCACGGAGATCTCGTTCGCGTACAGGTGGAGGTTGCGCGAGCAGTCGTCGGTGTACGTGCCGAAGAAGTAGTTGACCGCCTTGGCCGCCTGGGCCTTGCCGCCCATCATGTCGACCATGCCGCCGAGGTCCTGCGCGTCGTACCAGTTGTACTGCCAGATCGTGCCCTGGTAGAGCCCTGCGGCCTGCCACTTCTCCGGGTCGGTGTACGTGAAGGGCGCCGTGTCGCTGTTCGACGAGCGCGGCATGAGGAGCCCGGCCTGGTCGACGCCGGACGCTGGGCCGGTCGCGGCCTTCGCGTTCGCGTCGGTCGTCAGGGCGTCGGCGTCGTAGTCCTTCGCCCAGCGGGCGGCCTCGTCGCGGTAGTGCGCGGCGTCGGAGGACTTGCCGAGCGCGGCGGCGATCACGGCGAGCCCGTCGGCGTCGTAGGAGTAGCCGAGCAGGCCGCCTGCGCGCGAGTCGAGGTTGGTGAGGCTCGCGGGGTCGCCGACCTGCGCGACGAGCGCCGGGTAGGCCTGCGCGAGGCCCTGGAGCTCCACGCCCTTGGAGATCGCGTCCGCCACGACGACGGGTGCGCGCTCCCAGCGCACGGTGGGCACCGACTGGAGGTAGCTGCCGACGCTCTTGCCGCTCGTCCCGACCTCGGCGTACAGGTCGACGAGGGACTGGACGGCGTCCCGGTAGACGTCCGGGTACACGGACGCGACGGCGGCGTACTTGTGGAAGTCGTCCCACAACGACCACGAGTCGTAGTGCGTGTAACCGTCCGCGTGGTAGATCACGCCGTCCGCGCCGCGGTACGTCCCGTCGGTCGAGGTCGCGTTCATCGGGGTGTCCGCGAGCCGGTACAGGTGCGTGTAGAACTCGGTCCGCAGGTCGCCCGTCGGGTCGTTCGTGGCGCTCGCGTCGACGTCGACCTTGCCGAGGCGGTCGTTCCACTCGGCCTTCGTCGCGCTGCGCACCTGGTCGAACGCCTTCCCGCCGACCTCGACGGCGGCGTCCCGCTTGGCCTGCGCGGCGCTCACGGGCGACAGGGTGACCCGCAGGCCGACGTGCTCGCCCGCGGTCGCGTCGAAGTTCAGGACCGCGCCGATGTCCGTGCCGTCCTGCGCGGTCTTGGTGCCGAGACCGCCCGAGCCCCAGGTCTGGACCGACGACGTCGGGACCGTCGACTCCGCGTAGTAGTAGAGCTTGTAGGCCGAGTTGTAGAAGTAGCCGGTGAACGAGCCGGACAGGGTCGCGCGACCGTCGGAGGTCTTCCCGACCTCGAGGTCGGTCGCCCGACGACCGTTGCCGGTGTGCTGGAGGTCGACGACGAGCGACGCGTGGCCGGCCGAGTCGAACGTGTAGTCCTGGACGCCGGTCCGCGTCGCCGCGGTCACCTGGGCGTCGATGTCCTTGCCGCCCTCGTCGAGGCCGACCCGGTAGTAGCCGGCGGTCGCCGACTCGTCCTTGGCGCCGTCGCTCGTCCTGATCGACTTCTCGTAGCTGCCGGTCGTCGGCCGGGACGTGTAGGTCTGGTAGGTCGGCACGACGAGGAAGTCGCCCGCGCCGCCTCCCCCGCCCACGCCGTCGAGCGCCACGTTCGTGAAGCCCAGGAGCGTGTCGGACGTGTACTCGTAGCCGACGTGGTTGCCGTTCGTCGTCGTCGGGGTCACGGTGGCCAGGCCGTAGGGCGCGATCGCGCCGGGGCCGTCCTGCCCGTGGTCGCCCTGCGTCCCGATGAAGGGGTTGACGTACTGCGTGTAGTCGGTGGGTCCCTTCGCGGGCGCGGCGACGGCCGGCCCGGCCAGGGGTACGACGACGGCGCTCGCGACGAGCGCGAGGGCTGCGGGCAGGGCTGCGCGTCGGACCCGGGGGCCACGGTGCGTTCGGGGAGGCGTCGGGGCGGAGCCCTCGTGCGACAACGCTGTCATGGGCGGGACTGTACGCAGGTTCACGGCACCGAGTCAATCGGCGCCGTGAGACCGGCGGGCGACGACGACGAGGCGCCCCGATGAACACGGCCCGACGGCTGCCCTGGGCGCTCGAGATGCCGGGAGACGCCCGAGGCGCCGCTGCAGACGCGGCATCCCGAGCGTTCCCCGGCATCGTGCGGGTCAGCGCACCGGCGTCGCCGCGGTGACCACGACCCGGTCCGCGTAGCCCGCCTTCGTCGCCGTCACGCGGACGCTGAGCCGGTGCCCGCGGTCCGCCTGCCCGACGACGTACCGAGAGCCTCGCGCGCCGCGGACCTCGCGCCCGTCGCGCAGCCACTGGACCGAGACCTTGACACCGTCGACGTCGTAGGCGCCCGCGGAGACCCGCAGCACCGACCCGGCCTCGGCCGTCCCGCTCACCGCAGGCTTGGTCGTGACGCCGATGGTCCCCTTCTCGACCGGGACCGTCCGCCCCGTGACCACCCGGAGGTCCCGGAAGCCCGGCGCACTGACCACCACCGCCGCCGTGATCCGCTTGCCCGCCTGGGCGGGACCGAGCACCAGCGTGGCCCCGTCGGCCCCGGCGATGCGGCGACCGTCCGCGTACCAGGAGTACGCGAACGACGGGTCCTTCACGGAGTACGTCCCGGGGTGGATCGTCAGCGTGCCCCCGACGACGACGTCGCCCGAGGCCCAGACCGGGTCCTTCGCGGTGATCGTGCCCGGGCGGACCCGGGCGGCCGACGAGGTCACGGTGCCGTCGAGGTAGCCGTCCGCACGGCCGACCGCCGTGACCGCGAGCTTCTTGCCGACGTCGGCGGTCCGGACCGTGTAGTCCGCGCCGTCCGCACCCGAGACCGTCGTGCCGTCGACGCTCCAGCGATAGGAGGTCTTCGCGCCGGAGACGCTCCACGTCGGGGCGACGGCGTGCACCGTCTCCCCGGCACGTGCCTCGCCGGAGATCCTCACGGGCTTCTTCGCGGTGACCGACGCGGGCGTCGCGTCGGAGGCGACGGCGAACACGTGGAGCTTGGCGTTCGTCGACCACGTGATGGTCGCCAGGTGCTTGCCGGCGGTGAGCGCGACCGGGTCGGTCGCGAACAGCCCGCAGGCCACGCCGTCGGTGCCGGTGCCGCCGCCCGAGGAACGGTGCGCCGTCCGACCGAGCAGGACGTTGCCCTGCGCCGGCGTCCCGGAGCACCAGTCCGTCAGCGTCACGGAGACCTTCTGCGTCGTGCCGTCCGAGTAGCCGAGCGTCACGTCGCCGGTCTGGTTCCCGCTCGCCCCCGCCCCGACGAACGCGATGCGGTGCGCCTTGCCGAGCGCTGCGGAGACGTCCGTCGTCGCCGGGTCGTCGGAGCCGACGACGTTGTCCGGGCCGGTCTTCGCGCCGCCGAGGACGTACGTGAGGTCGGTGCCGGGCACGGAGTGCTCGCCGCCCGCCCACAGGCCGGCCCCGGCCATCTCGTCGCGCAGGTACGCCCAGCCCAGGCCGTCGAAGTCACCCGAGCCGGCCTTGCCCCGGTCGGCGATGCCGGCGTTGTTGAACGCCCCCTGCAGCCAGGAGTCGCCCGCGACGACGACCTCGACCGTGGCACGGATGGTGGTGCCGCCGGCGTCACGGACGGCGACCTTCACCTCGTGGTTCCCGAACGTGGTGTTGGGAGCCAGGTGCACGGTGACGTCGACGGACGTCTGGGCGGCGCCGCCGTCGGCGGTCACCGACCAGGGCTCGGCGCCCTTCGCCCGCAGGCTGCGGTCCTTCGAGGTCGCGGTCACCGTGCCGTGCCGCGTCCCCGTGCCCTGCGCCAGCACGGCGACCGGGATCGTCACGTCGCTGCCCGGGGTCCCGTAGACGGCGGGGGTCGAGACGCCCGCGGTCAGCCGGTCCGGGATCGACGCGCCCTTGACCAGCGCGCCCGGGGCCGCGTCGTCGCCGGTCGCCCACGACGACGGCTTCGAGCCGACCGTGTAGGCGAGCGTCCCGGCCGAGGTGAGCTCCTGGCCGGTGAGGTACGCGCGGTCCACGGGCGCGCCGTCGGCGGTCAGCGACTGCACGTAGTGCGACGAGTCCGAGACACCGTCGGCCGTGATGGTCAGGCTCCCCGACGGGAAGTAGTCGCGGTCGAGCGCGATGTCGACGCGGTCGAACACGGGCGTCGACAGGCCCCACAGGTCGGCACCCGGCTGGATCGGGTAGATCCCGAGCGACGAGGCGACGTTCCACGCCGACATCTCGCCGAGGTCGTCGTTGCCGGTCACGCCGGTCGGGCCGTCGGTGAACAGCGTGAGCGCGGCCCGCACGACGTCCGTCGTCTTCCACGGCTGCCCGGTCCACAGGTAGCTGTAGGGGGCGGCGAGGTCGGGCTCGTTGTTGGGGTTGTACTTGTCCTGGTTGTAGTAGTCGTACGAGCCGCTCACCCACACGTTCTTCGCGGTGTCCGCGGGGTCGGCCAGCACCTTGTCGTACGCGAAGAAGTCGTCGAGGTGCTTCTCCGCGGCGTCCTTGCCGCCCATCAGCCCGACGAGCGCCGGCATGTCCTGCGGCACGAGCCACTGGTACTGGACGGCGGTGCCCTCGTGGAAGCCGGGGGCGCTCGCGGGGTCGGACTCGGGGTCGAACAGGCCGTCCGCGCCGCGGGCCCGGAACGACTTCGTGGTGGAGTCCCAGATCGACCGGTAGTTCTGCGCGCGGTCGGCGTAGCGTGCCGCGTCGTCCGCGTGGCCGAGGCCCTTCGCCATCACGGACAGCGCGGCGTCGGCGAGCGCGTACTCGAGCGTGGCCGACCCGCCGTGCTGGAGGTCGTAGTCGCCGGGCTTGCCGGACGCGCTCGGCTCGTACGGCACGTAGCCGTCGGCGATGTACGTCTCGTTGCCCGCGCGCCCGTTCGACGGCGACGACGCGGGCGGCACACCGTCGGCGTTCTGCTTGAGGACGGCGTACGCCTCGTCCTCGTGGCCCTTCAGGAGCCCCTGCGTCCAGGCGTCGACGAGGAACGGCGTGACCGGGTCACCGGTCATGATGTTGGTCTCGACGGGCCCGTAGCTCCAGCGCGGCGCCCAGCCGCCCTGCTCACCCTCGAGGACCACCGAGTACGCCATGTCGGCGGACTGCTCGGGGGCGAGGAGCGCGAGGAGCTGCTGCTGCGTGCGGTAGGTGTCCCAGAGCGAGAAGTCCTGGTAGTAGGTGAACCCGTCGGCCGTGTGGACGTCACCGTCCCAGCCGCGGTACCGGTGGTCGACGTCCGTGCCGGTGTTGGGCGCGAGGAAGGTCCGGTAGAGGGCGGAGTAGAACGTCTTCAGCCGCGTCCGCCCGGCGTCCGAGGCGTCCGACGACGTCACGGCGACCTGGCCGAGGCGGTCGTCCCAGGCCTTCGTGGCCGCCGTCTTGGCCGCGTCGAAGCCGGACGCCTCCGCGGCGAGGTTCGCGGCCGCGCCGTCGGTGTCGACGTAGCTGAGCGACGTCTGCGCCTCGACCACCCGAGCGTCGTCACCGCTCCCGGTGGTGTCGAACTGCAGGTACGCCCCGGTCCGCTGGGTCGAGCTCGCGGACGCGGACCCGGCGGTGACGGTGTCGCCCGTCCACGTGCCCGACGCCGTGAACGGCCTCGAGAACGTGGTGCGCGTGTAGACCGTGAACGGCTTCGTGTCCTGGCAGAAGCCGTGGACGGTGGTCGCGGTCTCGACCGTGCGGTCGTCGACGATCTTGACGCTCGAGCTCGACACGCTCGACAGCGCCTGGCCGGCGTCGACCAGCACGTCCGCCTTGGTGGTGGCCGGGAACGTGTAGCGCTGGACGCCCGTGTGCGTCGTGGCGGTGAGCTCGGCCTTGACCGTGCCGTCCGGCGCGGCGAGCCCGACCTCGTACGAGCCGGGCGAGGCCGCCTCGTCGTCGTGGCTGAACTTCAGGGCGTACGCGGCGTCGTCCGTCTTCGTGACGTCGCCCGTCGTCGGGAGGATCGGTACGAACCCGCCGAGCCCGCAGCCGACGCCGGACAGGTGGACCTGCGAGAAGCCGCGGATGCTCGACTGCGTGTAGTCGTAGCCGGTGTTGTGCCCGGTGTCGGGCGAGAGCTGGACCATGCCGAACGGGACGGTCGCGCCGGGATAGGTGTTGCCCTCGTCCTGGGTCCCGATGAACGGGTTGACGTAGGACGCGGGGTCCGCGACGGGGGACGCCGGCGCTGCCTGGGCGGCGGGGGCGACGGCGAGCGCTCCCCCTCCTGCCAGGGCCAGCGCGGCGAGCCCGCCGACGAAGCCGGTGGTGGGTCTCATGCTCTGCTCCTCCTCGAGCGGCCACGATGCCTGAGCCGTGCGCGACCGGCGCGCACGGCTGTCAACGCTGTCGTGTCGTGACAGCGTTGTCAAGTGGATCGTGTCAGCCGAGCACCCAGCGCTGCGCCCCCGAGCCGTTGCACGTGTAGATCTGGAGCAGTCGACCGTCGGTGAACTGGCTGGAAGGCACGTCCAGGCACTTGCCGGACTGCGGGTTGCGAAGCGCCTGGGCCGACGCGTCGTACGCCCACTGCTGCGCGGCCGAGCCGTTGCAGTGGTACACCTGCACGGCCGTGCCGTTCGCGGTGCCCGACCCGCGAACGTCCAGGCACGCCCCGAGCGCGCGGATCGTCCCGTCGCCACCCCGGGTCCACGTCTGCGCGTCGTTGGTCGAGCAGGTCGCGATCTGGACCTGGGTCGAGTCGGCGGGGTCCGCCCACGGGACGTCGACGCACAGGTCGTGCCCGGCCGAGGTGAGGTGGCCCGACCCGGTCGGCAGGGCGCTGCCCCCGTCCCCACCGTCCGTCGCGCCTCCTGCATCGGCGCCCAGTGCGGGCGCGGTGCCGCTCCGCGGGTCGAGCTGCAGGTAGCCCGCGGTGACGTCCGCCTCGTGCACGAGCGACTCCTGGTGCGTGACGTCGTCGAACGCGAACGCGTACGCCTTCCCGTCGACCATCTGCGCGTGGACCGCCTTCGCGTAGACGTTGGTCGGCGACGCCTGATAGAAGGCCCCGGAGTCCGTCACCGGGTGCGTGCCGGCGTGCGTCAGGACCGACCGGTTGAGGTCCGCGCACAACGTGCGGGTGATCACGCCACGCACGTCGTTCGGCGCGTCCAGCTCGCCCGCGCAGCCGAGCACCGACGCCGTCGACGGCTTCGCGACGACCGTGACCTCCGCGCCGCTCGCGTCCGTGACGTGCATCGACCCGTCACCCTGGACGCGGCCGGTGAACGTCGTGCCGGGCTGGTCCTCGTAGGGGGCGAAGACGAGGTCGTGGGACGTGTAGTAGCTCCAGGCGTCGCCGATCTCGCTGTCGAGCAAGGTGCCGGGCAGCCCGTAGTTGAGGGCGTGTCCGGGGTTGAGCACGCGCAGCACGTTCCCGCCGCTGCGGACGATGCTCGCGCCCCAGCCGGCGGCGTCGACGGCGTCGACGACGTGCTGGAACCCGTCCGGCTTCAGCCGGCCCTCGCTGTGGATCGTGCCCGAGCCGTCCTTGGCGCCGACCTGGTAGGGCGACCCGAACATGTCGACCTGGGTGCTGTTGAGCCACAGCCCGCTCGAGTCGAACGTGAGCTCCGACCAGTTGTAGTCGGTCCCGTTGTTCGGGTCCTCGGGGTTGTCGAGCGAAGGTTGGACGAGCTTCGAGCTCAGGACCTTGGACAGCTGGAGCGGCCGGCCGTACGAGAAGTAGATGCGCCCGGACATGCCCTCCGGGAGGGTGATCGTCTTCGACTGCCCGTCCGCCGGGCCTGCGATGCGGACGCCGGAGTCGTCGATCGGGACGGGCACGGAGCCGGCGTCGCCCCACGGCGTGAAGTGTCCCGAGGAGTCGAACCAGCCGTCGACGTCGGGCGCGGAGAGCTGGTGCCCGAGCACGTAGACGTAGACCGCGTCCGAGCGGCCCGAGTCGTTGGTGATGGTGAACGGGATGGAGGACGGGACCGCGTGGGCCGCGCCGGCCGCGGCGACCACCGCCCCCGTCATGGCCAGGATCCCTGCGGCCATCGAGGCCGTGAGTCGTCCGGTGTGCACGTGCTGTCTCCTTCTCGACGGTGAGAACCGAGCCTTGCGTGTGCGACAACGCTGTCGGCGCACGGCCCTCGCGTCAAGCACCCGGGGGGATCTACGGGAATTCCCGTACGCACGCCAGTCCCGGCCGTCAGGAGTGCGGGCTTCCCTCATAGCACGGCGCAGCGCCCGACGTTTACGTTTTGTTCACCCTGCTCACAGACTCGGCCGCCCCGGGGAAGTGCGACCGACTCACAGAACTCGAGGACGAGATAGATGAAGCTCACCCTCCGGCGACACGCCGTCGCCACCGCCCTCGTGGCGGCAACCGCTCTGACGGGATCCCTGCTCGCAGCGACTCCCGCCGCCGAGGCGGCCACGACCAGCACGACGGTCTCGCCGTCCGACACGCCCGACAACCCGATCAACGGGTTCCGCAACGTCGGCTACTTCGCCCAGTGGGGCATCTACGGCCGCAACTACCAGGTCGGCGACATCGAGAAGGCCGGCAACGCGGGCAAGCTCAACGTCATCAACTACGCCTTCGCGAACATCAGCCAGGACGGCCAGTGCTTCGAGGCCAACAAGGCCGTCGGCACCGGCGGGACCGCCGACGACGGCGTCGGTTCCGGCGACGCCTACGCCGACTACGGCAAGTCGTACGACGCCGCGACCTCGGTCAGCGGCACGGCGGACGCGTGGGACCAGCCGCTCGCGGGCAACTTCAACCAGCTCAAGGAGCTCAAGGCCAAGAACCCGAACCTCAAGGTCGTGCTCTCGATCGGAGGGTGGAGCTACTCGAAGTTCTGGTCCAAGGTCGCCGCGAGCGACGCGTCGCGCAAGAAGTTCGTCTCGTCGTGCGTCGACATGTTCCTCAAGGGCAACCTTCCCGTCATCGACGGGCGCGGCGGCACCGGTGCGGGCGCCGGCGTCTTCGACGGCTTCGACATCGACTGGGAGTGGCCGGGTACCGACAACGGCCTGACCGGGAACATCGTCGACCCCGCGAACGACGGCAAGAACTTCGTCCTGCTCGCCAAGGAGTTCCGCTCCCAGCTCGACGCGCTCACGACCACGACGGGCGAGAAGTACATCCTCTCCGCCTTCGCCCCGGCCAACCCCGAGGACATCACGACCGGCCACTGGAACGACCCTGAGCTCTTCAAGGCCATGGACTACGTCAACGTCCAGGGCTACGACCTGTGGGGCGCGTGGAACCCGACGCTCGACGGTCACCAGATCAACCTCTACGACGACCCGGCCGACCCGCGCGACGCCGACCAGCAGTTCAGCGCGGACAAGGCGATCTCGCTGTACACGAGCGCGGGCATCAACCCCGCGCAGCTCGGGCTCGGCATGGCGATGTACGGGCGCGGCTGGACGGGCGTGAAGTCGTCCACCCCGTGGTCCGCGGCGACCGGCGCCGCGCACGGCACGTACGAGGACGGCATCGAGGACTACGACAAGATCAAGAGCGTCGGCACCGGCTCGTACGACGCGACGGTCGGCGCCGCCTGGCGTTACGACGGCACGAACTGGTGGAGCCTCGACACCGCGCAGACCGTCGCCCAGAAGGCGGACTACATCCGCAAGAAGGGTCTCGGCGGAGGCATGTGGTGGGAGCTCGACGGCGACCGTGACGGCGACCTGCTCACCGCGCTGATGTCGAAGCTGGGCACGGGCGCCGCGGGGCCGCTCACCGGGAGCGGCACGACGCAGCCCACGAGCCCGACGACGACGGCGCCGACCACCACCACTCCGACCACGACTGCGCCGACCACCCCGGGAACGACCAGCCCCACGACCCCGAGCACCTGCTCGGCCGCGGCCTGGTCCGCCTCGACCGTCTACACCGGAGGCCAGACCGTCTCCTACCAGGGCACGGTCTACACGGCGCAGTGGTGGACGCAGGGCGACACTCCCGGCGCGTCGGGCTCGAGCCCCTGGAAGGCCACGGGCTCGTGCGGCACCGCCACCACGACGTCGACAGCGTCCACGACGCCGACCGGCACGGCCACGACCAGCACGCCGACAGGTACGGCCACGACCGGCACGGGCACCTGCTCGGCTGCGGCCTGGTCCGCCTCGACCGTCTACACCGGCGGCCAGACCGTCTCCTACCAGGGCAGCCTCTACACCGCGCAGTGGTGGACGCAGGGCGACACTCCCGGTGCGAGCCAATGGGGTCCGTGGGCGCTCAAGGGCACCTGCTGACCTCTGCCTGACGACGACGGCGGCGCCCCCGGTCACCGGGACGCCGCCGTCGTTCGTGGTGCCTCGGGATCAGCGGGCCAGCCGTGCCTCGGCCGCGGCCAGGAGGACGCAGGTCGCGACGCCGTCCATCGCCTCGCGGAGCTCCTCGACGGGCGGGAAGCTCGGCGCGAGGCGGATGTTGCGGTCGCGCGGGTCGTCGCCGTGCGGGTACGCCGACCCAGCCGGGGTCAGGGCGATCCCGGCGTCCTTGGCGAGCGCGACGACGCGGCGCGCGGTGCCGTCCACGACGTTCAGGTCGACGAAGTACCCGCCGAGCGGCCGGCTCCACGTCGCGACGCCCTGGCCCCCGAGGCGCGCCTCGAGGATCTCCTGCACCGCCCCGAACTTGGGCGCGAGGATGTCGCGGTGCCGGCGCATGAGCGCCCGGACGCCCTCCGCGTCCTGGAGGAAGCGCACGTGCCGGAGCTGGTTGAGCTTGTCCGGCCCGATCGACCCGTACGCCAGGTGCTCGAGGTACCAGGCCACGGTCCCGGCCGACCCCGCGAGGAACGCCACGCCCGCGCCCGCGAAGGTGATCTTCGACGTCGAGGCGAACACGACGAAGCGGTCCGGGTGACCGCTGCCCGCGGCCAGCCCGAGGATGTCGACCGCCTTGGCCTCGTCCTCGGTCAGGTGGTGCACCGCGTAGGCGTTGTCCCACATCACCGTGAAGTCGGGCGCCGCCGCCGGCATGGCCGCGAGCCGCGCCGCGACCTCGAGGGTCGTGGTGTCGCCCGTCGGGTTCGCGTACGTCGGGACGAGCCACATGCCCTTGACCGTCGGGTCCGTCGCGACGAGCCGCTCGATCGCGTCGACGTCGGGCCCGGTCTCCGTCATGTCGACGGTGACCATCTCGATGCCCAGCGCCTCGAGCATCGTGAAGTGCCGGTCGTAGCCCGGCACCGGGCAGACGAACCGCACGACCTCCTCGCGCGTCCACGGACGCGGCGAGGCTTGGCGGCCGTGGAGCAGCGCGTACGTCAGGACGTCGCGCATCATCGTGAGGCTCGACGCCCCGCCCGCCACGAGCTGCGCCGTCGGGATCCCGAGCAGCTCCGACCAGATCGACCGCAGCTCCGGCAGGCCCGCGAGCCCGCCGTAGTTGCGGCAGTCCGTCCCGTCGGCGGCGCGGACGTCGTCTCCGCCGGGCAGGCCAAGCAGCGCGTTCGAGAGGTCGAGCTGCTCGGCCGACGGCTTGCCGCGCGTCAGGTCGAGCCTCAGCCCGCGGGCCTGCAGCTCCGCGTACTGCGCGGCGAGGCGCTCGTGCAGCGCGGTGAGGGCCGCGCGGTCCAGGGAGTCGAGCGTGGTCATGCGTCCATCCTGTCTCGGGCTCGGGTTGTCGTCGTCGGCCTCGCGCCGTGACGCGCGTCCGCTCAGGCGATCCCCGCGGCGCGCTCGGCCGCGGCGACGACGTTGCTGAGGAGCATCGCGCGGGTCATCGGCCCGACGCCGCCCGGGTTGGGCGAGAGCCAGCCCGCGACCTCGGCGACCCCGGGGTCGACGTCGCCCGCGAGCTTCGCCCTCCCCGACGGCGCCGTGCCGACCCGCGTCACACCGACGTCGAGCACGGCCGCCCCCGGCTTGACCCAGTCCGGCTTGACCAGGTGCGGCACCCCGACGGCGGCCACGACGACGTCCGCGCGGCGCACCTCGGCCGCGAGGTCCTGCGTGCGCGAGTGGGTCAGCGTCACGGTCGCGTCCACGCCCTTGCGCGTCAGCAGCAGGCCGAGCGGGCGCCCGACCGTGAGGCCGCGCCCGATCACGACGACGTGCTTCCCGGCGAGCGGGACGTCGTGCCGGCGCAGCAGCTCGAGCACGCCGGCGGGCGTGCACGGCAGCGGCGTCGTGATCTCGCCGTCCACACCGAGCACGAGCTCGCCGAGGTTCGCCGGGTGCAGGCCGTCGACGTCCTTGGCCGGGTCGACTGCCACGAGCGCGGCGTGCTCGTCCATGCCCGCGGGAAGCGGGAGCTGGACGATGTAGCCGGTCACCGCCGGGTCGGCGTTGAGGCGCTGGATGGTCGCGTGGACCTCGCCCTCGCTCACGTCCGCGGGCAGGTCGACGCGGATCGACTCGACGCCGATCTCCGCCGAGTCGCGGTGCTTGCCGCCCACGTAGCTGTGCGAGCCCGGGTCGTCGCCCACGAGGAGCGTGCCCAGCCCGGGCACGACGCCGCGCTCGCGCAGCGCCGCGACCCGGACGCGCAGCTCGTCCTTGATGGCCGCCGCGGTCGCGGTGCCGTCGAGCCGCTGCGCGGTCACTGGTGCAGCCCGGGGTAGAGCGGGAACTGGGCGGTGAGCGCGTCGACGCGCTTCTTCAGCGCCTCGACGTCGGACGACGCGCCGTCGCGCAGCGCGGTCGCGATGATGTCGGCGACCTCGGTGAACTCGGCGTCGCCGAAGCCGCGGGTCGCGAGCGCCGGCGTGCCGATGCGCAGGCCCGAGGTGACGCGCGGGGGGCGCGGGTCGAAGGGCACGGCGTTGCGGTTCACGGTGATGCCGACGTCGTGCAGGAGGTCCTCGGCCTGCTGGCCGTCGAGCGCGCTGTGGCGCAGGTCGACGAGCACGAGGTGGACGTCGGTGCCGCCGGTGAGGACGGACACGCCCCGGTCGGCCACGTCCGCCGCGCCGAGGCGCTCGGCGATGATCTGCGCCCCGCGGAGCGTGCGCTCCTGGCGGTCCTTGAAGCCCTCGCTCGCGGCGACCTTGAAGGACACGGCCTTCGCGGCGACGACGTGCATGAGCGGGCCGCCCTGCTGGCCCGGGAAGACGGCCGAGTCGACCTTCTTGGCGAAGGCCTCCTTGGACAGGATGAAGCCCGAGCGCGGGCCGCCGATCGTCTTGTGCACGGTCGAGGAGACGACGTCGGCGTAGGGCACGGGGCTCGGGTGCAGCCCGGCGGCCACGAGGCCGGCGAAGTGCGCCATGTCGACCCAGAGCTTGGCGCCGACCTCGTCCGCGATCTCGCGGAAGGCCGCGAAGTCGAGGTGGCGCGGGTAGGCGGACCAGCCGCCGATGATGACGTCGGGGCGGTGCTCGAGCGCGGCCTTGCGGACCTGGTCCATCTCGACGCGGTAGGTCTGCGGGTCCACCCCGTAGGCGGCGACGTCGTAGAGGCGGCCGGAGAAGTTGATCTTCATGCCGTGCGTGAGGTGGCCGCCGTGCGCGAGCTCGAGGCCGAGGATCTTGTCGCCCGCGTTGATGAGCGCGTGCAGCACGGCCGCGTTGGCGGTGGCGCCCGAGTGCGGCTGGACGTTGGCGTGCTCGGCGCCGAACAGGGCCTTGGCACGGGCGATCGCGAGGTTCTCGGCGATGTCGACCTGCTCGCAGCCGCCGTAGTAGCGGCGGCCGGGGTACCCCTCGGCGTACTTGTTCGTGAGGACGGAGCCCTGCGCCTGCAGGACCGCGCGGGGCACGAAGTTCTCGGACGCGATCATCTCGAGGGTGTCGCGCTGGCGCGCGAGCTCGCCGTCGAGGACCGCCGCGATCTCGGGGTCGAGCTCGGCGAGAGACTGGTTGAGGACGTCGTTCTGGCTGGGCTGGGCGCTCATGCTTCTCCCTGTCGGGGCCGTGTCCCGCACGACGGGTGCGTGCGGGGACGTTGGTCGGAGACCGGGGCCCAGGCGAACGACCCTGTGTTGCGTCGGTCCGAAAGCATGTCGCTCCCCGGTGGTGATCCACCTGATGCGCCAGTCGCGACGCCGCTCATGCTATCGCACGGGCCGTCCGCGGGGTCGAGGGCCGCTCCGCGCCCTCGGGTCCTGCCGCTACAGTGAGCGCGTGAACACAAAGCGGGCGACACCGGGGTCGCAGGCTTCGCTTCGTGAATCCAACCGAGCGAGGCTTGTCGAAGCCGTGAAGCACCACGGGGGGCTGACGCAGGTCGAGCTCGCCGGTGCCACGGGCCTGTCCCCCGCGAGCGTGTCCAACATCGTCAAGGAGCTGGTCGCCGCGGGCGTGCTGGCGACCTCCACCACGACCCGCAGCGGGCGGCGCGCGCAGTACGTCACGCTCGCCCGGACCGTCGGGCTGGTGGCGGGCGTGCACTTCGGGACGCGGCACCTCCACGTCGCCGTCGCCGACGCGACAGGGCTCGTCCTGGCCGACCAGCGCATGCCCCTCGCGGCCGACCACCGCGCCGACGCCGGCCTCGACCGGCTCGCGCTCCTGCTCGCCGACATGGTCGACTCGCTCGACGCGTCGCTCGAGGAGCTGCTGGCCGTCGGGCTCGGCATCCCCGCCCCGTTCGACAGCGAGACGGGCCAGGTCACCTCGCCCGGGATGCTGCGCGGCTGGGGCGGCGTGGACGTCGCCCAGGTGATGTCCCGGCGGATCGCGACGCCCGTGTTCGTGGACAACGACGCGAACCTGGGCGCGCTCGCCGAGCTGCGGCAGGGCGCGGCGCGGGGCGCGCAGAACGCCGTCTACGTCTCGGTGTCGCACCGGATCGGCGCGGGGCTCGTCCTCGGCGGCGAGGTCTACCGCGGCGCGATCGGCACGGCGGGCGAGATCGGCCACGTGACCATCGACGAGAACGGGCCGATCTGCCGGTGCGGCAACCGCGGCTGCCTCGAGACCTTCGCGGGGGCGCACCACCTCCTCGAGATGCTGCGCGGCAGCCACGGCGCCCTCACGCTGCGCGACGTGATCCGGCTGGCGCTCGACGACGACGCCGGCTGCCGGCGCGTCATCAGCGATGCCGGGCGCCACATCGGCGTCGCGCTCGCCAACCTCTGCAACCTCCTCAACCCCCAACGGGTCGTGATCGGGGGCGAGCTCGCGACCGCGGGCGAGCTCCTGCTGGGGCCCGTGCGGGACGCCGTGGCGCGCTGCGCGCTGCCGAGCACGGCCGAGGCGGTCGAGATCGTGCCGTCCGAGCTCGGCAGCGAGGCCGAGCTCCGCGGCGCCGTCGCGCTCGCGATCGACCACGCCGCCGTCCAGGTACTGGCACAGACACCGTTGTCATGAGACAGTCTGGTCCCAGGGGGAGTGATCGGGGTCACCGTAACCAAACCGTTGTCTTCAAGACTTGACGACAAGACTCCCGGACGAGTTGACTCGTCCACGACCGCCAAAGCAGGCGGACACCTACTCGGAGGTGCCTCAATGAAGAACGTCACCACCCGGGCTGTCACCATGGCCGCCATGCTCGCCCTCGCCGGGGGCGCCCTCGCAGCCTGCAGCTCGAACGACGACAACGGCGGGTCGGGCAGCACCGACACGTCCACCAGCGGCGGGGGCGGCGGAGGCTCGGCGAGCGGCAAGATCGCCCTCCTCCTCCCCGAGTCCAAGACGGCTCGCTACGAGGCGCAGGACAAGCCGCTGTTCACGGCCAAGGTCAAGGAGCTCGCTCCCGACGCCGAGGTCCTCTACTCGAACGCGGACCAGGACGCGTCGAAGCAGCAGCAGCAGGCGGAGGCCGCCCTCTCGCAGGGTGCCGACGTCCTCGTGCTCGACCCGGTCGACGGCAAGGCCGCTGCCAGCATCGTCAACGAGGCGAAGCAGCAGAACGTGCCCGTCGTCGCGTACGACCGCCTCATCGAGGGCGGCCAGATCGCGTACTACGTGACGTTCGACAACGAGCAGGTCGGCGTCGAGCAGGGCAAGGCGCTCGTCGCCGCGCTGCAGAAGTCGGACCCGTCCAAGAAGGGCGGGATCATCATGATCAACGGCTCGCCCACCGACAACAACGCCACCCTCTTCAAGAAGGGCGCGCACTCGGTCCTCGACTCGAGCGGCTACAAGATCCTCGCCGAATACGACACCCCGGACTGGAGCCCTGACAAGGCGCAGTCCTGGATGGAGGGCCAGGTCACGAAGTTCACCGGCCAGATCTCCGGTGTCTACGCGGCCAACGACGGCACCGCCGGTGGCGCCATCGCCGCAATGAAGGGCGCCAACGTCTCGCCGTGGCCGCCCGTCACCGGCCAGGACGCCGAGCTCGCCGCTGTCCAGCGCATCGTCGCCGGCCAGCAGTACATGACGATCTACAAGTCCTACAAGCAGGAGGCCGAGGACGCCGCGCAGGCGGCGGTCACGCTCCTCAAGGGCGACACGCCGAGCGGCAAGTCCGACCCGACCGACGGCGTCCCGACCACGCTCCTGCCCGTGCAGGCCGTGACCGTGGACAAGATCAAGGACTCGATCGTCGCTGACGGGTTCTACACCGTCGACCAGATCTGCACCTCCGACTACGCGTCGGCGTGCGCGAAGGCCGGCCTGAAGTAACACCCCCGGCACGGACGGCGGTCGGCGTCGCGACAGCGGCGCCGACCGCCCCCGTGCAGCCGGGACGGCACAGAGGCGCGCGACCGCGCCCGGCCTCCGGCTCTACCGCAGCATCCAGGGAAGGAGCACCGGTGACCCAGACGACGGAAGCACCGGCCGCAGCCGCGACGAAGCAGAGCCCCGTGCTCTCCATGCGTGGCATCACCAAGAGGTTCGGTGCCGTGCAGGCGCTGACCGACATCGACCTCGACGTCTACGAGGGCGAAGTCGTCGCCCTCGTCGGCGACAACGGTGCGGGCAAGTCGACGCTCGTCAAGGTCATGGCCGGCGTCCACCCGCAGGACGAAGGCACCATCACGTTCGACGGGCGCGAGGTCCACATCGGCTCGCCCGCCGAGTCGCGCGACCTCGGCATCGCGACCGTGTTCCAGGACCTGGCGCTGTGCGACAACCTCGACGTCGTCGCCAACCTGTTCCTCGGCCACGAGAAGACGACCGCCGGCACCCTCGACGAGGTCGGCATGGAGAAGGAGTCGTGGGAGCTGCTCCGCCAGCTCTCCGCGAAGATCCCCTCCGTCCGCATCGCCGTCGCGTCCCTGTCCGGCGGCCAGCGCCAGACCGTGGCGATCGCCCGCTCGCTCCTCGGCGACCCCAAGGTCGTCATCCTCGACGAGCCGACCGCCGCGCTCGGCGTCGCCCAGACGGCCGAGGTGCTGAACCTCGTCGAGCGCCTGCGCGACCGGGGTCACGGCGTCGTCCTCATCAGCCACAACATGGCCGACGTGCAGGCGGTCGCGGACCGCGTCGTCGTGCTGCGCCTCGGGCGCAACAACGGCGTGTTCCAGATCGCCGACACGTCGTACGAGGACATCATCGCGGCCATCACCGGCGCCACCGACAACGCCGTCACCAAGCGGGCGGCCGCCAAGCTCACCGTCGAGGTGGAGACGCTCGAGGAGGCACCCGTCGCCGACGACGCCGCCCCGACCGCCGAAGGCGACGCGAGCACCCAGGGAGAGAACCGATGACCACCACCCCCACGCAGGAGGTCACGACCTCGTCGGTCGCCGCCGACCTCCAGGACGAGCGGCTCCTCCAGGCGCACGGCGTCGGCGGCCGGTTCCGCGCCGAGCTCGCCCGCATCCGCACCGGCGACCTGGGCTCGCTGCCCGTCGCCGTCGGCCTGATCGTGATCTGGATCGTCTTCCAGTCGCTCAACTCGAACTTCCTGTCGCCGAACAACCTCGTCAACCTGCTGCTGCAGTCGGCGGCGGTCGGCACGATCTCCGTCGGCATCGTCCTCGTGCTGCTGCTCGGCGAGATCGACCTGTCCGTCGGCTCCGTCAGCGGCGTCGCGGCGGCCATCCTCGCGGTCGGCTTCGTGAACAAGGGCTGGCCGCTCGGGCTCGCGATCCTCCTCGCGATCCTCGCCGGCACCGTGATCGGCCTGTTCTACGGCGTGCTGTACACGCGCTTCGGCGTCCCGAGCTTCGTCATCACGCTGGCCGGTCTGCTCGGCTTCCTGGGCCTCCAGCTCTGGGTGCTCGGCAAGGAGGGGTCGATCAACATCGACTTCAACTCCTGGATCGTGCGCTTCTGCCAGCAGATGTTCGTCAGCCCGGCCGTGTCCTACGGCATCGTCGTCGTGGTCGCGCTCGTCTACGCGGGTGCCGCGCTCCAGCGTCGCCGCCAGCGTGGTGCGGCCGGCCTGTCCACCGCGTCGATCGCCGAGATCGTCGTCCGGGCCGCGCTCCTCGCGGTCGTGCTCGGCGTCGTCGTCTGGTACCTCAACAGCGGCGAGGGCCGCCAGCAGGGCCGCGGCGTCGGCTACATGGTCGTGCTCTTCGTGGCGATCGTCGTGGTGATGAACCTGGTGCTGCGCCGCTCGCGCTGGGGCCGGTCCGTCTACGCGGTCGGCGGCAACGTCGAGGCCGCGCGCCGCGCCGGTATCTCCGTGAACCGCGTGTACGTCACGGTCTTCGCGCTCTGCTCGACGTTCGCGGCCGTCGGCGGCGTCCTCGCCGCCGGGCGCCTCGCGTCCGCCAACCAGGCGAGCGGTGGCGCGGACACCAACCTCAACGCCATCGCGGCCGCGGTCATCGGTGGTACGAGCCTCTTCGGCGGCCGTGGCTCCGCGTACTCCGCGCTCCTCGGCATCCTCGTCATCCAGTCCATCGCGAGCGGCCTCGCGCTGCTCAGCCTCGACTCGTCCGTGCGGTACATGATCACGGGCGCCGTCCTGCTGATCGCCGTGATCATCGACTCGATCTCGCGGCGCTCGCGCCAGTCGGCCGGTCGCGCCTGACCGGAGGCACCGTCAGGCCTCGCCGGACGCGACGACGCCCCTCGTCCCACCCTCACGGGTCGGGACGAGGGGCGTCGTCGTCGTCGGACGTGCCGGGGGCGCGGCAAGCTCGCGCGGCGCGGGGCCGCCGCGGGCGCGCGGGCCGGGCTCAGCCGGCGGACCGGGCCTCCGCCTCGCCGAGGATCCGGCGCAGGTAGGTGAACGTGAGGTCCCCCGCCGAGCGGTCGTACTGCTCCTCGTAGCCCTGGCGCTGGTACATCGCGAGGTTCTGCAGCGAGTCCTTGCCGGTGAAGACCCAGATCTCCTTGGTCTCCTCGGGCAGGTAGGGCAGCACCGCCCACATGAGCTGCGTGCCGATGCCGTGACCCTGCTGGTCGGGCGCGACCGCGAGGCGGCCGAGCGTGGCCTTCTGCCCCTCGATCTCGACACGCACCGAGCCCACGAGCCGGTGCCCGTCCCACGCCCCGATCGTCGTGACGTCGTCGCGCGCCAGGTCCTCGCGCAGCTCGTGGAGCGTCTGGGTGAGGGGAGGGATGTTCGGGTCGCCGTACTGCTGGGCCTCCGTCACGAAGGCGGCGCGCCGCAACGTCAGCAGCTCGCCCGCGCTCGCGTCGTCGACGAGGTCGATCCGGATCTGCGTCTCGCTCATGGTCCTATCGTCGCAGAGAAGCGGGCCCCCGCGCGTACCCTGAGCGGGTGCAACTCCCGCCCGACCCTGCAGCCCCGGACACCGCCCCCGAGTGGGTCCTGACACTCTCGTGCCCCGACCGCCCCGGCATCGTGCACGCCGTCTCCGGCGTCCTCGCCGGGCTCGGCGGGAACATCACCGAGTCCCAGCAGTTCGGCTCCCCCGTCACCGGCCGGTTCTACATGCGGGTCCAGGTCGCGCTGCCCGCCGCCGACGACGCCGCGACCGCCCTCGAGACGGCGCTCGCCCCCGTCGCGGACCAGTTCGGGATGACGTGGGAGCTCGACCGCGTCGGGCGCGCCGTCCCCACCGTGATCATGGTCAGCAAGGAGGCGCACTGCCTCAACGACCTGCTGTTCCGGCAGCGCGCCGGCGGGCTGCCGATCGACGTCGTCGCCGTCGTCGGGAACCACCCCGACCTCGCCGAGCTCGCCACGTTCTACGGGGTCCCGTTCCACCACGTCCCCGTGACGCGCGAGACCAAGCCCGAGGCCGAGGCCGAGCTCCTGCGGATCGTCGAGAGCACCGGCGCCGAGCTCGTCGTCCTCGCGCGCTACATGCAGATCCTGTCCGACGAGCTGTGCGCGCGCCTCGCCGGGCACGTCATCAACATCCACCACTCGTTCCTGCCCAGCTTCAAGGGCGCCAGGCCGTACCACCAGGCGTTCGAGCGCGGCGTCAAGCTCATCGGCGCGACGTCGCACTACGTCACGGGCGACCTCGACGAGGGGCCGATCATCGAGCAGGAGGTCGAGCGCGTCGACCACACCCGCACCCCGGCGGAGCTCGTCGCGCTCGGCCAGGACGTCGAGCGCCGGACGCTCGCGCGCGCCGTCCGGTGGCACGCCGAGCACCGGGTGCTGCTCGACGGGCTGCGCACCGTCGTCTTCCGCTGACGCGCCCCGCTCCCGCGAGGTAGCGACCGGCATTCATCCGCCCGGAGCGTCCTCCCGCGGGCGATCCTCCCGGTTCGTCCGCCGACGCGCGGGCCTAGCCTCGTCCTGCCTGTGTCCTCGTCCCGCCCGACCCCGGAGCTCGCCATGCGTTCTCGTCGCCTCACCGCCCTCGCCCTCGCCGCCGCGCTCCTCGGACCCGCCGCCGCCGTCGGGACCACCGTCGCACCGGCGTCCGCGGCGACCACGGTGCGCTCGCACTGCACCGTCACGATGTCGAGCACGCGGCCCGCGCAGTACTCGTCGACGACCGCGCGCGTCTCGCACGTCGGCGCGAAGGCCAGGGTCACCGTCAAGGCGAAGTACAAGACGACGACCAACACCAAGAGGACGACGGCGTCGAGCGCGGGCAAGGCGTCCGTCACGTACCGGATCTCGGGCGCCACCGTCGGCCGCCGCGTGCCCGTGACCGTGACGGCGACCAAGGGCTCGCACACCTGGACGTGCTCGACCTCGTTCGTCCCGCGCCACCGCTGACGCGCTCCGCGATGCGGACGCGCGCCGCGCCCGCGACGTAGCGCTCCTCGCGCGAGCGGGCGCGGACTCCGTGCCCCCTCGGGCGAGGAGCGCTACCTCA
>Ga0182746_1000360_pt1 | contig 68472 bp, 73 predicted proteins | sample eDN3rd30CBELigOP_FD_128881 | JGI IMG/M metagenome (GOLD analysis project Ga0182746, IMG submission 128881) | Enriched Organic Plus compost microbial communities from Emeryville, California, USA - eDNA 3rd pass 30_C BE-Lig OP (version 2) (version 2) ...
GCGTCAGTGTTAATAGCCTTTAGTGTATTAAACCGCTGGTTAATCAATTCGCCTACCTGGTTATTGCGCTGCTGGTCTGCCTTTAATTTATTGAGCTGGTCCGTGTATTTGCGGAGTGCATCATTATTATTGATGTTGGTTTTCGTTTGCAGAAACTGCTGAATCGCAGACAGGCTATCGATAGCAGCGCTACCTTTCGCTCTTACGGAGTGAATAGCGCTTCTGTTTTTATTAAGTTTACCGATAGAATCGAAGGAAACCTGTTGCTGTTGATACCTCGCGTAGCCTGCACTATCTTTTCTTTTCAACCTTGCAGCATATATCTTTTCTTTCCTGCTCAACTTTTGGAGTAAACGCTCTTGTTGTCTTTGAATCCTTTTATTACACTTTTCTAAAGAAGAAATATTATAGTCGAGATTCTTTTTACCTTGTACCATAACAAGTTCTTCTTCCTGTGCATTAACAGGAATAGCGAGCAATACAATAAAAAGCAGTGTAATGAGCCTGGGTACTGCTTTCATAACGGCGTGGATTAAACGTTCAACTATCTATTCGCTTGGGGGGGCTGTGCGGTTTTATTTTTCGTTTCCACCTTTGGGGGCGTAAACATATAAAATGGTTTTATAAAAAGCACCAGTGTTTTTCTCAGTATTTATATTCTTAATATGAACTTAATGATAACGTAAATAAGATTTAAGAAGAGTTATGTGTAGTGTCGCCACGGAATCCCGTGAAGAAATGTAATGATCCAGTTGCCTCTCTACCCGGTCTATGTCGACCATATGGTCATCGTTGGAATAACCGAGTATGATAGTTTCAGGCCAATGCCTCCTCAAGGACGGTATCATATCCATGTTAACTTCATTGCTCACATTCAGCAGGCAGATATGGGGTTGTCTTGAACCGGGTAAAGGTGCCTGGATAAGCGCCGGGACGCTTTGGGCTGTCAGTAGTATATTGTATTGAAGATAGGCCAAGACGGTAATGAGACTTTCAGCCAGCAGGGTGGCTTCTTCAGCAATAGCGATGTGGATGTTTTTCATAGGATGTTGTAGCTTGTTTAAGGAATTAGCGCAAACATAATTGGCAATTATTATTTTCATGAAATAATTTCAGTTGCTTTTCGCAACTTTGTTGTTGCTTTTTGTAACGACCGTGTTGCAAAATGCAACTTGACTTTTTCAACAAATATTCTATGGAAAACACTCGCCAACTTTTTCACACAGGAAGTAAGATCCGCAGGTTACGCGAGCTCAAAGGCATGAAACAGGAAACCCTCGCTACTGAACTGGGCGTTAGCCGCCAGGCGGTTTCCAGGATAGAGCAGAGTGAAACCGTGGAAGACGAGATGCTCCAGAAAATATCCAGTGTCCTGGGCATACCCGCCGACGCAATTAAGCATTTTAACGAGGAAGCAGTATTGACGATAATCTCCAGCACCCTGCATGACACAACAGGACTGGTCAATTATTATCCTACTTTTAACTTCAACCCTGTTGATAAATTAGTGGAATTATACGAGCGCTTACTACAGGCAGAACGGGATAAAGTCGAGCTTCTCGAAAAAACGGTAAAGGCAGCTACTAATACGTAGCTGCTTTTTATATTACTCATAGATGATCTCAAAGGTTAACGTCCCGCCTTTACCCAATCCTCCGGGGCCATGCGTAGCCTCCAGGTTACCATTGGTGCGGATCAGCTTGCTCGCACCGGAAACAGGTGGCTTGATCAACGCTATGGGCAGGCGGTTTTCAATCGCGAACCCGGCCTGGCAGGAAGCCAGCCTTATCCACCCTTCGTTAATACTATCCAAGTAGGCGGCTTGTTCTGTATCCAACGTAAAATTGTCTTTGACCCATTGGCGGAATTGTGTCCGGACCAGGTTGGCTTGCGTAAGTAATGTACTGTCTGGAAGAGCGTACAGTTCCGTTTGTTTATCCTGCACACCCTGCGGAGTAAAAGGTACTTGTTGCATACGATACGGTTTATAACAAATATACATTATTTTTGATGCTACACAAGCCACGCCTAACCTTATAACCGGTTAACGGTCAATGCTTATGAATCTATCCCGCCTGCTCCGTCCTTCTCCCGAAAGCTATAGGGACCTGCCGTTTCGTATTATCATAGCCTTGTTGGCAGCCCACATCATCGTTTCCTTCGGGGAAAAAGAATCCTTTTTTCAGCTACTGCTTATGCCTGACTATTACAGGTCGTTAGCGTTAAGCTTTGTCATAGCTTTTATCCTGGTGTGTATCGTCCATGCAGTGACCGTGGGCCTGGACCGCCGTTTTGACTGGAGATTGGTCCCGGTTGCCCGTGCAGGGCTTCAATTAAGTTTAGCACTGCTGCTGCCGGCAATACTTGCTTTCCTGCTGGCCTTCTTTTACTTCCGGGCATTCGGATTGCACATCCTGGATACGCTTTACCTGAAGTACGATTTCCCGGTGATCCTGCTAATGCTCGTGTTATTGAACATTTATTACCTCGCTTTTTATTTCTACCGCCGCTGGCGGGAAGCTGAGCAGCTATCATCATCAAATCGTGATACAGTTGTAGGTGCAGCGGAGCAACAAGACCATATAGAGTTTTTCCTGGTACAGCAGGGAGCCTCCAGCATTCCATTACCGGTACAGGATATTGCCTGTTTTTACAGGGATGGCGACTATAATTTTTTAAAAACATTCGACGGCACCACACACCTTGTTTCCCAGACATTGGATGAAATAGAAAGCCGTCTTCATAGCCGCCATTTCTTCCGGGCCAACAGGCAGGTGATCATCCAGTTTAAGGCATGCACCGCGTACGAAGCGCTGGCTTATGGTAAATTAGAGATCAAAGTACAGCCGGCACTCAAAGAGCCTATCGTAGTCAGCCAGCGAAGGGCTAAAAGTTTTAAGGAGTGGATGCAGCGATAGAACAATCACTGCTGCAAAAATATTTTTCAGAGTACGGTACAGACTCTGAAAAATACCGGAAAAATTTTCGTATTGCAACGCTGTTTTGTACCATTTCTGCTTATTCCAACGCACAGCGGCCACCCTGCAGGGCTAAAAAACCTTCAAAAAAAATTTCACAGAGTACGGTATAGATTGTGAAAACGCCCTGCCGCCGTATTCCATATTTGCACTGTGAACAACGGGATACGTTGGGCACATTCCCAAACAATAGCATAAAGCACGGCTATGAATATTGACAGAATGGAATTTGTGGCATGGATGGAGCGGATCATGAACCGGTTCGATATCCTCAGCGAGCATATCCATGATATGCAGAAGCTGCGAAATACCATTGACGGGGAAGAATTGTTGGATAACCAGGACTTGCTCCAGATGCTAAAGATCAGCAACCGTTCCTTGCAACGCTACCGCTCATCGGGTAAGCTGCCTTACTATACCATCAGCGGAAAACTATACTACAAGTTATCGGACGTACATCAGTTTATCCGTGAGTGTTTTAATGCACCGGTACAAAGGATAAAGGACAATGCCTGACAAATAATGCCAGTGGAAGCCATTGTGTGCAAACGGACTAAACCCTCTTCTATTTTCGGGCAAATGAATTTATGAATGCCACAATTATGAGCGAACAAACTATAGCTAAACAAGAGCTGCCAGACCAGCTATCTGATATACTGCTGGTGCTCGATAAGGAAAAAAAGAAAATCCAGGCGGTTAAAGGCATTGGCCAAAACGGGGAACTGGAAACTGTAGATGCTGACAAGAAAAATCAGAGCCAGTTCATGCGTGTGGACAAACACGGCGACATTTTCTCCAACTTCTTTTCCAATTTTTTCCGACAGATAAAGAACCCAACCCACTTCACTTTTTTTAAGGTGCCTGCCAATAACGCAATAAATACTGCCCAAGAAATGCAGAAGCATATTGACACGCCTACCAAACAGGGTGAGCAGTTGATGAAGCAACATGAAGTAAAGCCTGAGCAAAAACAAGAAAACAAGAATAATATGGAAACAACACAAACAACGTCGGCCACTGGCGAATACCGTTACAGGCCCGAACAGATTGATTGGGAAACCATGTCCAACCTGGGACTGAGTAAAGAAAGGCTCGAAAAACTGAACCTGCTCGACCCTTTACTGAAAGGCTATAAGACCAATGAATTGGTGCCGGTAAGCCTTAACCTCGGCACCGCCGTTACCCGGCTGGATGCCAGGCTGTCCCTGCAATCAAAAGATGATGGACAGGTAGTGGTGGCCATCCACGGTATCCGTAAAGAACCGCAATTGAACTTCCCTTTCTTCGGCCATGAGTTTACCAAAGAAGATAAAGACAACCTGCTTAACACAGGAAATATGGGCCGGGTCGTGGACCTGACCCATCCCAAAACCGGGGAAACCATGCCATCCATCATCAGCGTGGACAGGCTGACCAATGAACTGATCGCTCTGCGCACCGACAGGATTAAAATTCCCGATGAAATCAAAGGGGTAGTACTCAATGAACAGCAAAAGCAGACCTTAATGGAAGGTAAGCCGCTTTACATTGAAGATATGATTTCCAAAAAAGGTGAACCATTCAATGCTACAGTACAATTTAATGCAGACAAGCGTTTTGTAGAGTTCCTGTTCGATAGAACGAATAACAACCGCCAGGCACAAAGCCATACGCAAGGCCAATTAATGGAAGCGCCACGAACCGTAAGAGGCAAAGAGCTGGATAATGAGCAATATCAAAAATTCAAAGAAGGCCAGACGATTTATGTAACCGGGTTGGTGGACAAAAAAGGCAAAGAATACAAAGGTTACCTGACCTATAATAAGGAGACGGGGAAAACCGGTTTTTCTTTCACTAACCCGAATAAGCTGAAAGAAATAATACAACCTGCAGAGGCGCACATAACCCAGACAGCAGTTAACTCCGAAGGAAAAACCAACGAGGCTACCAGGCATATCAAAGAGCCTTTGAAGTCCGGGCAAAAAGATGCAGACGACAAAAAGCAGCAGGAGCAAAAGGAACAGAAGACTGCTAAATCCAGGGGCAGAAAAATGTAATCACTTAAAAAATGAAATGTTGTGAAAGCTGTGATTGCAGAAAAGCCAAGCGTAGCCCGTGAAATAGCCGCCCTGTTAGGAGCCACCGAAAAAAAAGATGGCTACCTGGCGGGGAACGGCTATTGTGTAACCTGGGCATTAGGGCATTTAGTGGCATTGGCTATGCCCGAAGACTACGGGATACCGGGTTTTCAAAGGGAAGCCCTGCCCATTTTGCCCAACCCTTTTTTACTGACGGTAAGGAAGATAAAAAAGGATAAAAGTTATGTTCCCGATAATGGAGCCATAAAGCAGTTGAAAATTATAGAGCAGGTCATCAGCGGTTGCGATAGCATTATCGTGGCTACCGATGCCGGGCGTGAGGGTGAGCTTATCTTCAGGTACATTTATGAATACCTGGAATGTAATAAACCTTTTCAGCGTTTATGGATAAGCTCCTTAACGGAAAAAGCGATTAAGCAGGGTTTTGACAATCTGAAACCGGGTAGTGATTTTGACGGGCTGTATCGTGCCGGGCAAGGGCGTAGCCGGGCGGACTGGCTGGTAGGCATCAATGCTTCGCAGGCGTTGAGCATTGCCGCAGGTCGTGGCGTATACTCACTCGGTCGGGTACAGACGCCAACGCTTGCCCTGGTCTGCAAACGGTATTTGGAAAACAAGAACTTTACCGTTCAAAAGTATTGGCAAATACAGTTGGAGCACCGTAAGGAGTTTATAGATTTCAAAAGCCTTTCCAAAACCAAATGGGATGATAAGAAACGTGCCGATGATACGCTTAAATCCATTCAGCGAAATGGTACCGCAACGGTTATATCTGTAGAAAATAGAAACGTTACGGAGCAACCGCCTTTGTTGTTTGACCTGACAGGCTTGCAAAAAGAAGCCAACAAAAAATTGGGGCTTTCTGCTGAAGAAACGTTAAACATAGCGCAAAGCCTGTATGAAAAGAAGTTTATTACCTATCCCCGCACCGGAAGCAGGTACATACCGGAAGATATGTGGGCTGAAATTCCTGCGCTCATCAGGGCAATGGATGCAAGACCATCCTGTAAAGAAGCCCTTGCCAAAGTGAAATGGGGACGTTTCAATAAACGTATCGTGAATGATGTAAAGGTAACAGACCATCACGGCTTATTGATTACCGAAAAAATCCCGTCTGCATTGCCTGCTAAGGAAGATGCGATATACGATATGATTGCCCTGCGCTTACTGGAAGCTGTATCACACGCTTGTTCCAAAGAAATAATCGACATCACGTTACAGGCTTTACATTACGATTTTTCGCTGAAAGGGTGTAAAATCCTGGAAGCGGGCTGGCGTGCTATCAAGGGCAATTTTACAGAAGAAGACATGGAGCCGGTACTGGAATTGCCGGAGTTAAAAGTTGGTGATGAACTGAAAATAAAAAGTGCGGAAGTGCTGGAAAAGAAAACCAAACCGCCGGTGCTTTATACCGAGGCAGGTTTATTGTCTGCCATGGAAAATGCAGGAAAAGAAATAGCGGACGAAGACGAACGGAAAGCCCTCCAAGGGATCGGTATTGGTACACCCGCCACAAGAGCTGCAATAATCGAAACGCTTTTTAAAAGGGATTATATCCGGCGTGATAAAAAATCCCTTATCCCTACCGAAAAGGGATTGCAGGTTTACGGGTCAGTAAAGGACAAAAAAATTGCCGATGTAGCCATGACGGCCGAATGGGAAATAGCATTGCAGAAAATTGAAAACAACGAGGCCGATGCATCAACTTTCGGGAAGGAAATGGAAGCATATGCTATATCCATTACGCAGGAGCTGTTAAGTTCATCTGTTGCCACGGAGAAACTGCCCGATCTGGTTTGTCCTAAATGCCAGAAGCAGCATTTAGTAATCCGGGATAAGATTATCAAATGCCCCGACGAAGTTTGCAACTGGATTCAGTTCAGAAATATTTGCGGCGTGCAATTGGGTATCGGCGATATTGAAAATCTTGTCAAAAACGGTAAAACGACTCTCATCAAAGGCATGAAAAGCAAATCAGGTAAAAAGTTTGATGCTTATATCGTACTGAATGAAAAGGCTGAATCCACATTTGAATTTAACAACAATAAATCACATAAATGATGGAAAGCAGGTCGCTCATTACTCAAAACGAGATCAAAAGGCTCATCTATACCATACGTGGCAAGCAGGTTATGCTGGACAGTGACCTGGCATCATTATACCAGGTAGAAACCAAAATACTGAACAAAGCCGTAAAAAGGAATATGGAGCGGTTCCCGGATACCTTCTGTTTTCAGTTAACTGATGAAGAAAGCGAAAGTTTGAGGTTCCAAATTGGAACCTCAAATACCGGGCGTGGCGGACGGCGGTATGTGCCACATGTATTTACGGAGCAAGGGGTGGCCATGTTATCCGCCGTATTGCGCAGCGGGATTGCCATAAAGGTCAGCATTGAGATCATGAATGCCTTTGTTGAAATGCGGAATATTTTGATAAGCAATGCCGCCCTGTTTTCACGCATGGACAATATCGAACTCAAACAAATAGAAGCCGATGGCAAGTTTGAAGAGATATTCAAGGCGTTGGAGCGTGAAAAACTACCTGGTGAAAAAGGCATTTTTTATGACGGGCAAATATTCGATGCCTATGCTTTTGTTTCCGATATTATCCGAAGTGCACAACGGTCAATTATACTAATTGACAATTATGTAGACGATAGGGTGCTTACGCTGCTCGGCAAGCGTGGGCAGTCCGTATCTGCTTCTATCTATACCAAAAGAATCAGCAATCAACTACAATTGGACGTGCAACGGTACAATAGCCAGTACCCAACAATTAACGTTTATACTTTCGCTCATGCCCATGACCGTTTTCTTATCATAGACGGTACGGAACTCTACCACATTGGAGCATCGCTAAAAGATTTGGGGAAGAAATGGTTTGCCTTTTCCAAAATGAATGCAGAAGTTGGCAAGATGCTTAGTTTTCTGAATGGGATTTAGCGTGAGGGATAGAAGCGGCATCCTTTTGCGGCTCTGCAAGACAGCAAAAGATATAGTGGATAGCCCGACCCACCTGTTTTCCTATTGCGCTATTGTGCGGCATCAAAAGCAGGTGGTGGCACGCCCCAATTTTATTTCTTGTCCTGTTCATCCATCTTCTTTAAAAGCCCCTCCCGTAGCTCATCGAGGAATTTTGTGCGGTTTATTTTTCGGGTTCGTAACTCTAAAAATGTTTGATAAAAATTCCCCAAGTCAATATTAAAGGTATTCTCAAAATACTGCGCTATTAACCTTATATCACTATTACCATTATCAAATATGCCCTGACAGTTCAGTGCATAAATCAATTCTATCATGGCAGTTTTACTTCCCGTCCAATTCAACTTTTGTGAGGCTACTGACTTACTATCTTGAGTTTTGCTGTACAATTGATTTTCAATATATACCTGTATCAAGTCGTTGGCGATTATCTTGGCGACCTTGTAGTCATGTGAAGTAGAAAAAGTCTGGTCAGACTGAAAGTAATAAGTATCCAGCCATAGCTTTATATCATGCTTGCCTCGCACAAAGAAATTCTCATCAAGAAAAGAATTGTTACTTCGATAATATTTGTAAAAATCAATATTGTTGTCAAAGAACCTCTTTAGTTTTTTCAATTCTTTGTTAAGATAATTTCTTATAGGTTTTGCGCCATAGGGTTTTCTTGCCTCAATTTTGTAAATGGCATTATAGTAAATGAGTTTTGAAACAATGACAGGTTTCTGATATTTGAAAAAACGAATTTCTTCATCAGTGTTCTTAAACCCTCTTTTCAGAACATATTCTTTTACTTCGGACAGGCATTTGAGAATTAGGTGTATCACTAATTCTATCTCTTGTATAGAGAGTTCGGTTTCAATCCCCAATTCGTTGATAGAAGTTTCCAGATTATGCTGTATTTCAATGTAGTATTTTTCCATACACAATACCTAATCTCAAAATAAAAGTGTTAGTATATATTTTCTCGCTATTTATCAATTTCTTTTTTTATCGAGTTACGGTTTGGCGTTTATGGCGGCTGCTGGTCCAAATATTTTGGTCAGCGGAAGAAGGAAAACTATTGTCAATGTTATGATTCGCATTCAGTTTATTATTTATGGATTATGGTCTGTCCAAAATTACTGCCATCTATCAGTGTGTTTTATCCGATATAAATATTGTAAATAGGACAAGAATTAAGATGAAACTAAACTCCATACCGTTCCTACCGGCTCCTACCACATACCAGCCTTCGGTAAAGTGTACCGTTATTATACCAAAAATCAAGAAAACAATATTTACGATGCAGGAAATCTTCACGACTTTATTTGCAATCAATAATAACGATGTAATTATTTGACTGATTACAACACTCCAGGCCATGAAAGCTCCAAATGGAGCAAACCCGATTTTGTTTAAAAACAAATTGCCAAAGTCGTTTACATCATTGCCGGTAAAAATACCGTGTAAGCTGTGGGAAAGAAAAATTATCGCTACCCCAAATCTTAACAATATAGTGTTACTATATATTTTCTCTTTATTTATCACTATAGTGTTTTCTTCAATTTTACATTTACCTTTTCTCCCTCCTTATTAATTGTTACTATCTTTTTTAAAGTGGCGGCGGCACTTGTTTTGTATCTGTTCACCTCGGTATTAGCAGTAGTTCCCTGGAACAAACCATTAATGTAAGTATCAGTATAGCCTACAATATCAGTTCTTGAAAATGTATGGGTATATCCGAATTCAGTAAACAAATAATAGTTGCCAGGCATAAGATTGGTAAACTCAAAATTCCCATCATTATCATATACGGAAGTTTGTTTTATGCATCCAGCAGCTTCTTTTGCAAGCGGCACGGCTTGCCCTTTTTTTCTAAGCTTTTCATTCAATGCTATCCATTCTTTAAAATAATCCGTATAAGGAATAAGAATGACGGTTGTACCCCGTGGAGCATACTGTTTTTTGTTTACGTTAAGTATTGCTATTCCTCCTTTAGTAGTATTCTCATTATCCCTGGCATAAATTTGACCACTAATTGTGCCGGAGCCTGCTGTAACCATTTTATAAGTTTGTTCCTTATCAAATGTTACGGTAAAGGGGTTATAATCAAGTTCTTTATCAACCAGTAAATATTTTTTGCCATTAGATGCCAGTATATCCACTTTCCAGAGTTTTCTGCTTTCTTTATCAATATAATATTCATACTTCACATTCGTCCCTTCTTCAAATACGCTAACCTGCCATACTGCATGTTCACCGGTTATCTCACTTCTATACATACTACTTTTTACTTCAGTAATACGTGTGTTTGAAATGTTGTTTATAGTTCCGGGTTTGTATTCATATACGGGTAAAATCGCTTTATAGCCAGAGTTAAGAGGCAGAGCACCGAGCAGGTATGGATAAATAAAGCTATCAAAAAAGTCACTGTTTGTATTATCCTTAATCTGCAACCCTTTACCCGACTTCTTATCGTAGTAATAACCTTCAATTGTAGTTCCATACTTAATATGGTATTGCTTATCGGAATTATCCGAAGACCGGTAAACAGGTTTTAATGTATTAATATCAGCGATGCTGGTATCCACCCAAATTGAATTTCCAACAGGAGATTTTATCCTGGTATATACGGATATAGTTTTCCCGTTAACCTTAACATCAACATCAAAAGCGCTTATTTCTATGGTCTGTCGCCCTGAAACAGCAAAGTATGACATTTCATAATGCGTACTTTTTATAAATTTTTTGTCAAAAGAATGATCTCCCGGCTTAATCAGGGATTGTGCGTTTGTATTTAGTGTTATAAATACAAAGAATATGGTACTAGTAGTTCGCATATGTAATATTTATGGCTATTTTTTGTCTCCAAACTTTCACCTTTTAAATAAAATTATAAGGCTTAATCTTCTCATTTTAAAATCTAAAATTTACTCCAAATTGCCCGTAAAAAGGAAGCAATGGTTGTGACTTAAAATCCTGCTGCAGAACTTTCCCGACTTTGAGCGTAAGATCTACTTTTTTCATAGAAAAGCCACCTTGCAATCCATAATAGAAATTGCCTCCGGTTGCAGGCTCATACCAGCCGTCCTGAACGTTGTCGTAAATGTTTTTTTTATACCATTCGCTATGCTTAAAGTTTGTAACAATGGCTTTATCAAAACCCGACTCAGCACCCAGAAACCAATTTTTGCGATAATAGCCAACTGTTCCGGCTAAATCACTTCCAAAATTGAAAAGTCTTACCGACTGATTGTGATATCGCCTTGCTATACCTTGAAGTCTCGCTGAAAATTGAAAATGATTTAATGCAACAATCCTAATTTGTGCACCTAACCTCACCTTAAAATCATCATCTGCTAACTGGCTTCCAGATGGCACAGAGAATTCACCCCCAATCCATAAAGGAAATCTTTTAATAGGTATTAAGTGATGATAACCCACCCCGGCTATTATGCCATATTCTGCTCCCACATCAACATGCAACAGATGCATATTTTGTTTTGAAATATTTTCCCAGTTTATAACCTGTGCATCAATCGAATTGTGAAACAATAAAAAAACAATAACGATTATAGTAGATTTAACAGTAGTAGCCTTCATGTATTTTGTTATAACGATTGTATATAAGAAATAATTTTAGGTTCCATAGTTGTTGTCCAGAAATTTACCTGGTCTAACATTCCTGAATGACCTACTCCCTGAGCTTTGAAAATTTCCTTGTTAGTATAAGCAGACGAAATTTTTGTAGCCCAACTGTCGGGATATGCTTTGTTATTGCTACTGTAGATAAATAATACTTTTTTTGAAAACTGGTTGATGCCTGTGGAAAAGTCAGGTTTAGTGTCTTGTCCCAATTCATACGATGCGGCATTAACAACGGCACCACTTCGGGAAGCAACATAAGATGGTGCATTATTGCCTAAATCAGCACCTACATCGCCAACTATTTCATTTGTAGAACCTATCAAGCCAGCTTTATAATCTAAAATTTCATGCTGATCTTCTTTGCCAGTCATAAATTGGTCTATATAGGTGGCATCATTTAAGGTTTCTCCCCACAATTTAAACGACCTTGACTCTGAAACATAATCAACTACATCATCCCATTTTAAACCACCCGGCTCAGCTACAATTAAGCCATCAACATCGGTAGGATATTTACCACTATATCCTGTAGCCAACATTGCTCCCCAGGACTGCCCTAATAATATAACTTTTTGCGAAGTGGATGTTTTATAATGAGCTATCACGCTTCTCAATTCATCGTAAAATATTTTATTGATGGCATCGCTACCTTGGGATTTATACCAACTTTTGGGAAATCTTTGAGAGAGCCCGGCACCCCGCTGGTCGTAAAAAACAACTCTATAACCTTTTGTTGCGAGGGTTTTGCAATTAAGCATGTAACGATAATCTCCACCGGGTCCGCCATGAATACATATAATTAATGTGCTATCCTCCGGACCAAAAACTTCGGAATGCAATCGCGCACCGTTAACTGAAATAGAAGGCAGTGTAACATCCTGGTCAACCGTTTTTGGTACTAAGTTTCCGGGCCCATCAATATACCTCTCTTTGCTGCAGGAAAAGGAGATCAATGAAAGGATTAGGATGGCTAAATAAATTCTGAACGATCTTTTCATACCAAGTATCTTACATTTTAATGAAGTGTTGTGTAATGGCGGTTTTCTTATTATCGATGAGTTTTATAAAGTAACTCCCTTTTGCCAGGCTGCTGATGTTTAACGGGGATACTTTTGTATGTCCTTCCAACCATATTTTTCCGGTTATGTCAGAAATGACATAATCGTAATTAATCACCTCTTCTATAAAGTATAGCATATCATTTACTGGATTAGGGTGTATCAGGTTTTGGTATTTTGTCTTAGCTACATTGTCTGGCAAATTAGTAGGAGATACTCCAAATTTATAAATAGTGCCTGGTGGAGGAGTACCATTTAAGGTGCTTCCGTATAACGTAGTTGTGGTAGGGCTTGAAGGGCTTCCCGTAAGCCATAAATTATTGAACCCGATGGCAGCACCATTTTTTACTCCTTCACCTACAACGAAATAGCTTTGCGGATTAGTCACGCTACTTGGCCCGAAGTGAATTTCAATTGATTTGTCGGATTCATAATACCCAACCTGATAGTTTATAAAATCCAGCCCGGTAAAGTCGTGGCTGAATTTAATATTGCTAAATTGGAGTTTTAGTATCCGGTTGCCTACGGTACCACTGATTAAATATTCATGAGTACCATCTAATTGCTCCGCACCAAAAGACTGCAAACCAAGTGAATAAGAACTAGGGTTATATGTATTTATTTGAGCAAAAGGCAACCGTAAAAAAAGGGTGTCATTGGTAATGCCATTAATTTCTACGGGAAATCCTGCTTTAATAATGGTATCGGGTAAAATGGAATGAAATGAAACCCCTCCTGAAAGAGTTGCATAAGGAGCAGAAGCAACGCTAAAACTATATAACGTTTGGGCATTTATCTTGATGAAAGCTGCCATGATAAGTAATAATAAGAAAACGGTCTTTTTCATGATTTCCTTTGTAAGAATTTGATGTGTTTATTTTAAATTGTTAAAAATGAGGTGTTAGAATGCCATGTGCTATTGCAAAGTATGTTTCCTTGAATAAAAGCTTCTTTTCTCCTTTTCCGGAAAGCACACATTTATAATATTTTTTCTATAAATGTTTTAATATGTATTCTTTTTCAAATTATTGAAAAGTATAGGACATGGCAGAGTTGGGGGAAGTATATACCTGGGACTTTACAACCTGGTTATTGGCTAATATTTCCAGCTTTACGGTTTGAGCAGGATTGACAAAATATCCAAGGGTTATAATGTCGTATTTGTTCACAGTTTTAGTGATGGTTTTTGTGAATGGTAATGCAGGGTTATTCGCGGTTGTCTGCCCCCCGGTTTCGTTATCATAGGTTATTGACACCAGGCTATTAGTTGTTGTACTGCTAACCCTGTAGGTAATATCTACTTGTTTAGGATAAGTAGTATCCGTGTTCGAATCTGTTTTTTTGCAAGAGGCTGCAAGTAAAGTGATTAATCCGATAAAAAGGGACGTCTTAATTAGTTTCATTTTTTTAGTTTTAGATATGTTATACAGAGGATAATTGGTTTTAAATTCATTTATTTTTTCAGTGCATTTAGCTGTGTTTTTATCAACTTGAATACTTAATCCTTCGGCCAGTGCAAAGCCTTCCACACGATAATTGATGTTATAATACTTTCCAAAAATGCCAGCATCACATAAAATATTCTCCATTCAGTAAAAGAGGAAACCCCTACAAGCAAAGTGAACAGAGTCAGGAATAGGCCAATTGAAATATTTAAAACTCTGTTCCATTTTGGTTTCATTGTGAGTGAAAGAAAAATCATTAGTGAAGGAAGTGTCAAAACAATTGTTGCAAAAAGCAATTTGTAAGGAGTATTCAGCACGTTTCGTCCATTCAGAAGATCTATAACTTTTTCGGGAACGTATAATTCAAAATAATCACCATAGATGTAAAGAAACATTACGGAAGTCCAAAGAGCGGAGAGCTTCAGTTTGACATTGATTTTAAAATCTTCGTATTGCCGTTTTTTACTTTCCATTTCTCTTTATTTGTAACCCAAAAAATAGTAGCCAAAAACATGTACCGATTTCTGCAATTGCTGGCAACATGCCCATATATTTTCCTATCCCGGTTTTGGGGTAGTTTTCAAATAAAGTATTGCCAGTAAAATTTATTAGATAGCCAACGCAACCTAACATCAATAAAACGCCTAAGAATCTGGGAATAAATCCCGACTTGTAAACCAGTAATCCAAACGGAAAAAGCCAAAGACCCCAAAACACGGTTGCAGGCAAAAGCCCATCGTTATACTGATGGAGAGAAAACATTAGTTTGCTTTGTATGTCTTCTGTTGATATACCTTGTAGAAAGAGCTCTTTTTCAGTGAGTATTAGTGCGGCATATTTATGTTGCAAATTGCTAAACGACAAAGGCACACTTAATAAAGCCAATGTCACCATTGCCCTTGCCTGAGATTCATTAACCGCTCTTAAAAGCTTATATAAAACAATTGGCAAAAAAACAAATGCTACATAGCAAACCACGCTGCTGTATATGCCCAATCTGAATAATGAAGGAGAAGCAGTAATATTACTAAATGTTGCCGCTCCGTTATTCCAGTCAATAAGTTTATTGGGAACATAAGCCAGGCTGAACATTCCTGTAATTACAACGACCAGGTAAATAAACCCCGCAATCCTTGCTGTATTTTTACTTGTAGTCATAATTTAATTTTTGAGAAAATTGAGTAGCTATTAACTATTTCGCCAAAATATTTGTGTTGCTTCATATCTCTTAATTATCAGTTTCTTCCAATAAAATATTCCAAATACTATTCTTGAATTTTTCAGTAAACAATGAAAAATGCCCAATTTTCAACGCATTAAAATCTTTAGGGAAAAGGTGTAGGCGTTTTATACCAGCATTCTCAAATTTTGCTGTTAACCAGCCTACAGATTTTTTTGGAGCAAAAAAATCATCATCAATACTTATAGAAGTGAGCTTGCATTTTATTCTGTCAAAGTAGAGTTTGTTGTATGAAACGTTTGCAAATAAATAATCGCTGCTCCTGCACCATTTTGCCCATTCTTCAGCAACATTTTTGGGTAAACTTTCCATCCTGCTGAATTTTTTAGAAGGCAGATGCCCGAATACTTTAATTAGTGCAGGTACAAGAAAATACCAATTTATCCACATCCTTATTTTACTAACTCCTTTCCAAAATTTCCAATAGCCTGATTGTGCTGCAACAAGAATAATTTTATCTGCCTTGTAAGATGACGGAGCTAAACCGATTAATTGTCCGCCAATACTATGACCTAAGAGAATTAATTTATGATGAGGGAAAGTTTTAATGGTATGTATGATTACGGCTTCTAAATCCCTATTCCCCCAATTTGCCAGGCTAGAATTTTCTTTTTTGATATTTCCATTTAAGGATTTTCCGATACCAGTATAATCAAATGTAACTACCGAAGTTCCGTTAGTTTGAAAAAACTGAGCCAGCTTTCGGTAAAATGATTGAAGCACTCCGGCTGCTGATGCAATAATTACCATTGTATCAGAACTTGTATCGTTGTACAAACTGCACTTAATAGATTCTTGTTCGTTTATATTTATTTGAAATAATTGCATGAACCGGATAGTAATTCGAATGCAAAAATCGTTTGGAAATTTTAATTCAAGGTCTCAATGGTCATAGTGAGACAAATTATTTGACATGCAATAAGTATTGATAATGAGACTATTGTGCGGGCTGAAACTTATTGAGTGAGGATTGATACCGTTGATATTGTCGTCATTTCTGGTTGATTTGGTATTCACTTGGTGTTTTGCCGGTATATTTCTTAAAATTCCGGTTAAAGGAAGCTTTTGAATTAAAACCACTATCATAAGCAAGCGACATTAGGGTGTATTGCTTGTTTTCAGGCTTATTCAAGAGTTGTAAAAAATTGTTAATGCGCCACTCATTAATAAGGTCATAGAAATTCTTTTCCTCATATTTGTTAATGACTTCAGACAATTTATTGGGGTGGGTTGGAATAAGTTTAGCCAATTCTGCCAACGTCAGTTCTGGATTCAAAAACGGTTTTTCATTTTCCAAAATTTTCAATAACAGATTATGTATCTGTAAAGACTCATCGTTGCTTAAATTGGAGTATTGATACTTCTTTGAAGGAGATAATGTATCAAGTTCTTTATCCTTCTCTTCTTCATTTATTAAAATAACATTGGATTCGGGAACGGCTTTTTTCCCAAAAACATTTACCTGATTGATGCCAAAATAGCCAATCAAAATCACAAAAATGGTTGATGATATTGAAATTATATTATTGCTTTGTACAAACAGAATTACCAGCCAAATTGCCAGCATACCAATTATTAGAAATAGAAGCCAGTTGAATTCAATCTTTTCAGTGTTTGAAAACTCATTTTTGATATTTCTGCGATACTTAAATAAAATTTGGAGCGATAAAATACTATACATAATACCAGAAACATAGATTATAGCTATTCTTAACAAATTTTCAAATTCATATCCTGCTCCTTTCGATTGCATGATAGCCAGTTTTTGAGAAGGACTTGAAAAGAAAAATCGGACATAAATCAGGAAGATAATTGCAGCAGGAGCGAAATGCCAAAGTTCCCGCCATTGAAACTGTATATTGTTAGTTTGGTACTTGGTATATAGATATAAAAATACACTGACTATTATCGGACTGGGAAAACAAAAAACTAATAAATCCGGATAAGTTAAATACAATCCCGATTCTACTAAAAATGTGTTCAAAATAGTTTGGGCTGCAAAGAACAACAGCCCAGCGAAAATAAAATCAGTAGCAGACCTATTTTGTTTCGTCAATAAGATTACTGTCAGAAATAACGCAATAGAAATACCAACCGTGAAAAAATAGTTCATAAACCACAATGCCGATTAATACAACAAATTTAACAAAAATATCTTTTGGCATTATATTACTGTACCAAATGCTGCAAATCCGGGTCGTTTTTGATGCGTTTCATTTCACTTTCAACAATAATCATAACATCCTGCTTGACTTGCTTGTAATTGGCTTCAATTTCCTGCTTCATATTATCCGCTCCGTTATTATCGGTAAAGGATAATATCTGCGGTATCTTTTTGTAGGCTTTGGTTTCGGCGGCTACCTTATCATTATCTACTACAATTTCAGCGTGAAAAATTTTCTGCTCGATGCGTTCATCGAAGTTGTCTGAAACCGCACCGACAAACATACCCTGTGTAAGTGTGGAGATTTTGGATGCAGGTATCAGGCTATCCAGTTGGGTAGATATGGAGGTGGATTTATCGTTTCGGTTGATGGTCATACTCTGCCTTTTCTGCAACACTTTTCCAAAGCGTTCCGAAAGGCTTTTTGCTGTTTCGCCAACCACCTGGCCGGAAAATATATTACCCACGGTATTCTGTATTACTTTACTCTCTTTATCGCCGTAATCCCTTGTCAATTGCGAAAAATCCTGAAAACCCAAACAGACAGCTACCTTATTACTACGGGCAGTTGCAATCAGGTTATCCAATCCCCTGAAATAAATGGTGGGCAACTCATCTATGATAACAGAACTTTTAAGCTGTCCCTTTTTATTAATCAGTTTTACAATCCTCGAATTGTATAAGCCCAAAGCGGCGGAATAAATATTTTGCCTGTCGGGGTTATTTCCAACGCATAAGATTTTAGGCTCTTTAGGATTGTTAATGTCCAACGAAAAATCATCGCCCGTCATCACCCAATACAACTGTGGGCTAATCATTCTTGACAAGGGAATTTTTGCTGACGCAATCTGTCCCTGTAACTGGTCTTGTGCGCCCCCTAACCAGGCATCCATGAACGGCGATAAATAATTTTCCAGTTCAGGGTACGAAGTAAGTATAGTAAATACGTCTGCGTATTTTTTGTTAAGCAATTCAATAGCGTGCGGAAATGTGCAATGCTTGCCGTTATCGTAAATTTTCAGGAACCAAATAATTGCTGCAAGCAATATAATTGGGCTTTCCACGAAGAAATCCCCTTGCTTCAAAATCCACGACTTGTTCAAATTAAGCATGATGGTATAGGCTGCCTCGTAAGCATCCGATATATCCGTCATAAAATCAGGATTAAGCGGGTTGCACCGGTGGCTCCGGCGCGGGTCATCAAAATTGATGACGTAAAACTTTGGAGCTATCTTGTATTTATTGGTATGCTTTAACAGGTGGTTGTAGGCAATAGTAGAAAGGTCGTCAAACTTGAAATCGTAGATGTACATACTGAACCCTTTCTCGATGTGTTGCTTGATGTAGTTATTTACGATTGCATAACTCTTGCCCGAACCCGGAGTACCCAGCACAATTGAGGCTCGAAAAGGATTGACTACATTAACCCAGCCATCATTCCATTTGCCTTTGTAATAAAACTTCGTAGGCAGGTTGACAGAGTATTCATTTTGCATCAGCTTTGTTTCCTGCTGGAAACTCTCGTTCTCATTGTTGAAGACATCGTTCATCAGGTTATTGCGCAGCAAGCGGCTCATCCATACACCCGTCATGAGCAGGGCAATATATCCTGCACCCGTTGTAAGAATATAAAGCGATGCTGCTAACCCTGCCGACAATTTCAGCAATGGAAAATTCAGGAAGAACAGCACAAAGCCAATGGCTAAAGCGACACGAATTTTAGTCCATGTTATCTTTTCATTCTTCACGCCTTTTGTACCTAAACAGCTTAATGCCAGTAATACCAGCGCAAAGATTTTGGTGTAAAATGTGTGTGAAAAAAGGCCTGCGGTACGGTTGAAATTGGTAAGTATCTTACCAATAACCTCCAATGTCCAGCCACGTTGGGCGAAGAACCCGTAGCAGAACCAATAAAAGTGCATCAATACAATGATAATGCTTACCGCTCTCATAAAAGCCATTATTTTGGCTAACCCTCTTAAATCGTCTTCTCCTTGCATAATTCAAAAATTTGTTTTGATGCAAGTGTAACCGCTATGAGTAGCGGTATGACGAAAGCGGTGTCAGATGGCTTTTAGTGGAAGTGTTTGGCAGTAGCAAGGCAAATGTTGTGTGTAAGAAAATGGGGTACTGTTCTTTGTAAACTGTACCCCATTTTTATCCCTTTTAAAAATAGAATTTACCCTCGGTTTCAAAACCTTTAGGTCTTTGAAGTGGTAACTTTCCCAATTCTTCTTTTTCCCCCCTTCTTGTATAGTGGGTTAAAATGGCTTCATTATTTTTCCCCATTAAATACTTTCCTGTTCTTCTTTCCAACCAACTACTGGCAACAACCCCAACGAATTTTTTATAGTGCGTTTTGTCTGCCAACGGTGTAGAACTTGTAAAATTTTCTCTGGCATTTCCCGTAAGATTTGCTTGTGGATGCAAGTCATGATTGTACTTCCACCATACCGATATTGTCAATTCATCATAACTAATACTTTGCCAAAGTATCACAGACGGGTGTCCGAATAATACAGCAAATGTATATCCATCTTCATTATCTGACGACTGACCGTCTAAAGAAATAAGATTTTTATCAAGCAAAATATTAACGGCTGATACAAGCAAATTTCTGTAGGGATTGATTGGCTTTTGATTGGCAGCCACTTTTGCTGGAGGGAGACCTGGCTCTAACTTTTCTTTTGCCCTTTTTTGATTTGCTAAATCAATACTCTTATTGGTATTAAGAAAGTGCATCCAGTTATTATAGCCAGCATTCAACGCCGCTTTTTCTAACGCTTGGAGATAAGTAATGCCTTCTTGTTTTTTGATTTTTTTGGCTTGGCGTTTAATATAATCGCCACTATGACCATTTAATTTATTATTCATCTTTAACACAAGTTCCCGTCCAAAAATGTCACTCATCAACCATATTCCGAAACGAGATATTTGTTTCGATGATATAATAAATAAATTAAGAAACGGTGCTGATACAGCTTTGCTATGATGAGTGGCACGCTTCCGTTGAAAGCGTAGGGTAAAGATACAAAAAATTAATGCTTTTTCTTCCTTTTTCCTTTTCTCGCCACTTTCTTCATTCTGTTTGCAAAAGCCTGTTCTTCGTAGTCCTCGCCCTGGGCTTCCGGCAACAGCCCGCCCAAGCCGTCTATCAATCCTGTATCATCGGTCGGCTGTTCTTTATCAAGGAAATCAAAAAGCCTGTGGGTTTCTTCTTTTTCATCTGCAACATTTTTTTCTGTGGCTGGCAATGTGATGGTGCTTGCCTGTTCCATATTTTGGCGTTGCTCTATTACCTGTTCTTTCCACCAGTCATTAAACACATTTGCCGATAGGTTTTTGTCCAAAGCTGAACCGTTCCATACAGTACGGCTTTCGTGGTCTATAAAGGTCATGCCATATATACGCCCCTCGTCGGTTCGGCGTACAACCGTATTGATGCCTTGCTCCAATAATTGCTGTTTAAAATCGGTTTCATTGTTAGCCGTGTGCATGGCTGCCTCGATGGTGTTTTTCAGCACGGCTCTTACGGGGTTGTTTTTCATCTGCTCTTTAGATTGCGCAAGATGTTCCTGCAAGGCTTCCAATCCTGCATGTTTACCGAAACGTGAAGCCTTAAAAGGATTGCTGGCTTTTTCTCCCCGTTCGTTCAGGGCAAAATACACCAGCCCGTTTTTGGGCTGTCCGTTCAGTTCTCCTTTCACTTCTTCTGCCGTAATATTAAAAAGGGAAAGCAAAGCATTATATGCGCCCAAACTGGCATACCCATAATACTTCGGAAGGTGTCGTACTACTGATGCCACTTGGCTCTTAACGTCCCCGGCTCTATAATCTACCGGGCGAAATACCTGCTCGTCCCCGGTGCGTTGCTTTTCCGTTGCAGGTACAAGATTGTATTGCTGTTCCAATTTCCTGCAAATTGCCATCGAACGTGGATGGTCGTAGCTATCCGGTATCTTCTTGCCATCCAGCCCAACACCAACGGTCACAATATGGATGTGGGTGCGCTCTATATCTGTATGTTTGAAAACGACATAGGGCTGGTTGCCGTAGCCCATTTCCTGCATATACTGCTGCGCCATTTTAATAAACTGCCCATCGCTGACCTTATCCGCAGGATCTGGGTTCAGTGATATGTGGCGAACTGGCTTTTCCGTTCTGATATTGGCGGCTAAATAAGGTTCAAATTGCTGGTGCAGGTAACTGGCCGAATAGGTATTATTTAATGTTTCCGGTATCTTGTTCAGCAACAAAACCTGACCTTTTTCCTTGTCAATCTTCTGCTGGTTATACGAGATAGCCCCGTACAAATGCTCACCCTTTCCAATCTTCGCTATCATTTTTGCAGGTGTTTTTTCTCAAACTCCTGTATTAGCTCAATTACTTTCTTGCACAATCCCGCCATTTCTGCTGTCTGTTTTTCCAGTTTAAAGAGGTATGCAGATGCCTTTTTCTCCGAAAAGTTTCGGTATAATATTTTCACGATTTGGTTGTAGTTAACCCCAACGGCTCTAAACTGGCTGTAAAAATTGGTAAGCCTTGTGTGAAATTCTATGGCATCCATATCAATTTTTACGGTCTTAATCGTCTTCTGAAAGATGCAGGCAGTAATAAAATGCGCCATTATTTTCATTCCCGATTGCTCGAACAACGCAAGGAACTGTGCATTTTCCGTATCGTTCAGGCTAATCGAATAGCGGTGAGTTGCAGGGTCATTCTTCGGCTTGCGACCACTTTTGCTGATTTGATTTCTTTTGTTGTCGTCCATAACTCTATCCATTACAATTTCCATAAACCCCGACTTCGGAGGGTGTTTTCCGGCTCCATGCAATGGCAAGTTGTTTTTAGCTGCGGAAAGCATTTCAAGCAGCTAAAAACATAACTTGCTCTGTTCGGGTGAACAGAAAATCCCGCTTGGGCGGGATTAAATAAAGCAGGGAGAACGGCTTCATGCCGTCCACCATACTGTTATATATGCTTCCATTCATTGCCATAAAATCAGTAGTAGAAAATCTGATTACAAAGTAAAGGTTGAATACAGCGTGCATCTCATTATAGAATAGTGCCAAGTAGTACCACTGAAAGCCAATGTAGGACAGGTTTTAATAAGGCCGTATATATCTGCATTCCTTCGTACACGCAGTTGCATTCAGGTAAGTATGTACGGCTGTATTTATGCTGCTACGCAATTACGTGGGTACACATGAATGTAAGTGCAGCAGCATGTTGATACAGATGTGCCTGGGTAAATATGGCAATAGGTAAGTATGCTAATAAAAAGGCACGGCGATGTGTGCAATCCTATTGCTATATGCACCTGTACATAACTATAAGCAGATAAGAATGTGCATGCAAATAATTGCACGACTGTATAGATATACTGACGTGCAGAAGGACATAAATAAGTAAATACTTAAAAACAGTTATACAAATGGAAACAAAACAGAAACCTCTATTCATTGCTTTTTCTACCCAAAAGGGTGGTGTAGGCAAATCAACGTTTACGGCTCTCGTAGCCAGTATGCTTCATTACCGTTTAGGTTATAATGTGGCAGCTTTCGATTGCGACTTTCCCCAACACAGCCTCTCCCAGATGCGTGAAAGAGATTTGAAGATCGTGATGAAAAACGAAGTGTATAAGAAGCTGGCGCACCGCCAGTTTAGTACCATCAATAAAAAAGCCTATCCGGTTATTCAATGTAAGGCAAATGAGGCATTGAAGGAGGCAGGGCAATTTATGCAGTCTGCGCCTGTTCCGGTTGACGTGGTGTTCTTTGATCTGCCGGGAACGGTCAATACTCCTGGCGTATTGACGACTTTGGCGGGGATAAACTATATCTTCTCGCCCATCACAGCAGACCGTGTGGTTATTGAAAGCACGTTGAGCTTTACTGATGTGCTGACCAATGTACTGATGAAAAAAAGCCAGACCTCCATTGAAGCCATACGCCTGTTTTGGAACCAGGTGGACGGGCGTGAAAAATCACCCTTATATGATGTGTACGAAAAGGTGATAAATGAATTGGGGCTTACGCTGATGCAGACGTTTATCACAGACAGTAAGCGTTTCCGTAAAGAAGGCGAAGCAACTGCGAAAACCGTATTTCGTTCCACCTTATTGCCTCCCGACGAAAAGCTGATGAAGGCTTGCCGCCTGGATCTGTTTATGGATGAATTTATAAGAACCGTTAAACTGTAAATACTATGGAAAATGAAGAAAAAAGAAAAGGCAACTCCGCCATTGACGAGGTCTATTTAATGTCCATGATGGCCGGTGGTGAAAGACAAAAATCGCCGGAACGGGAAGTACCCAAAGAAGAAATACAGATAAAGCCTGCTGCCAAAGAAAAAAGCAAGCCCAAAAAGAATGCCGGAGAAGCGGACTATGAAAAGCTGTTTTTCAAAAATCCCGATACTGCTGCCCGAAACGGCAAGTCAGTTTACATCCGCCCTGAATTTCACGAAAGGTTATCCCGAATCGTGCAAATTATCGGTGAAGATAAACTAACCATATACGCTTACCTGGACAATGTATTGGAATATCACTTCCAGGAATTTGCAGAACAGATTACCGCAAGCTTCAATGAGAAGTATAAACCCATTTTATAGCTATGGAAACATTGATTGTTATATGCCTGCTGATTATTATTTACCTGCTTCTGCATGATAAGATCTTAATTAAAAGGGTAAATAAAAAAGACAGCCGATCAGAAATCCCGGATTCACCTGAAATAATGGGACGGCCAAAGCTCAAGGAAAGACTTGTTGCGCCAAGTAATGCCATCGAAAGCCAAAATAAAAAAACTGTAAAAGGTGATAGTAGCTTTGATCCTGAAACCGAAAAGAACGGTTTTAATATAGAGATTCCGCTGGAAGAGCTGGATGAAGTTTTCTGTGATGTTCCTGATCTGGATGAGGAAGAAGAGGAATGGCGCAGCTACGGAGCACCCAACGGCGAAGACGGTTTTGCCACAGGGGTTACCTTTGAAGAACTAAGCACCGTGGGGACGCTGCTTCAGCAAGATGTTTTGGAACCTGCCTTGCAGCAAAAAGCGGTGGGTATTGTTCAAAAGATACAGGGAACAGAATTGTTCAGTCTTTTGGAAAATTCAATGGAGGGGGCTTCAAGAAGGATAGCTGCGTTGTTGGATAAGAACCTCTCCGCCGGAGCGGATTACAGTTCTTCCAATTTGCGGAATAAAGATTTGGAGGGTTTCGATATTGGGGAGTTTGTGTAAACAGTATTTCAAGACTTGTAAGCTCACGCCTTTGTTGTCATTAAATTTTCTGCCAACATTTCTGCTTGTTTTAGTACTGTATCAATTGCTTTTTGTTGTTTGTCGGGAGGATAACCCCATTTGTTTAATGTTCGCCTTACCAGTACCATCAATTTTGCTCTTGCGCTTTCCCTGATTGTCCAGTCTATTGTTGCATTAGCTCTTACTTTATCGGCAATCTCTACCGCTATTTGTTTCAGGGTTTCGTCTCCCAATACCTGCACTGCGCTGTCGTTTACTTCAAGTGCATTGTAAAAAGCCACTTCATCATTATTGAGTCCAAGTTTTTCGCCTTCTTTGTCTGCTTCTTTAATTTGTTTGGCAATGTTGATGAGTTCCTGAATGATCTCAGCGGTTGTGAGCAGGTTGTTTTGATATCTTTTTATCGCTCCTTCCAGCATTTCCAACAGTTTCTTGCTTTTTACCAGGTTGGTCTTTGCTCTTATTTTTAATTCGTTATTCAGGATTTTTTTCAGCAACTCAATAGCGAGGTTTTTATGTTGCATTCCCTGCACTTCTAAAAGGAAATCATCTGAGAGAATTTCAAGACCGGAAATTTCGGGCTTCTCCATTCCCGCTGCATCAAAGATATCAATCACGTTATCGCTGCTTAATGCCTTATCTACTATTTGCTTGATGGCGGTTTCTATTTCAGAATCACTTCTACCGCCCCCTGTAGGTGCATCAAACTTGGCCAACCTTGCTTTTACGGCTTGGAAAAATGCCACTTCAGATAAATGGCGCTGTACTTCTTCTTTAGTAATGCAAAGTGAAAGTGCCTGACTTAATAAACTCACTTCACGGATGAATCTTTCTTTGCCATCCTGTAATCCTAAAATGTGTTCTTCTGCCTGTAATATGATGGATAGTTTTTCCTGTGCAACTACCGCAAAGAATCTCCGGTAGTTGAATTTAAAGCTGTTCTCATAATAGGCTTCCGGTTCTTCTGCCAGAATATCTTTATGCGTATTGCTTTCTTCATTGAACATTTGACGGACTACTTCCAGTTTTTCAGTAAATACCTCAAATGCTTTATCAATATTTTCTGCCGGATCACCTTTTCCGCCAGCCTCACCATAAAAGGAAAGTGCTTTTTTCAAATCCGTTCCAATGCCCAGGTAGTCCACAATCAAACCTCCCGGCTTGTCTTTGAAAACACGGTTTACTCTTGCGATTGCTTGCATCAGGTTGTGGCCTCTCATGGGCTTGTCAACATACATGGTATTCAAACAAGGAGCATCAAAACCGGTGAGCCACATATCACGCACAATAACGAGTTTTAATTCATCAGCAGGGTCTTTCATCCTTTCCGATAAATCTTTTCGCTGCTGCTTGGTGGTATGGTGTTTTGATATTTCGGGACCGTCTGCACTGTTGGTGGTCATTACCACTTTGATCACACCTTTGGTTAAATCATCATTGTGCCAGTCGGGACAGAGTGCAATAATTTCTTTGTACAGGTCGGCTGCAATTCTGCGGCTCATGGCAACAATCATGGCTTTGCCTTCAAATACTTCCTGCCGTTTTTCAAAATGAGTAACAATATCCTTTGCCAAATTTTTTACCCTGTCCTGATGGCCTACAATGGCTTCCAGTTTTGTCCACTTGGCTTTGGCTTTTTGTTTCTCGGTTATTTCTTCATCCTGTTCCAGTTCTTTATCAAACTCCTCAATCAATCTCTTGCCTTCTTCATCCAGATTCACTTTTGCCAAACGACTTTCATAGAAGATTTTTACGGTTGCACCATCATCTACCGCATCTTTGATGTCATAGCGGTCAATGTAATTCCCGAAAACCTGCGGTGTGTTTACGTCTGTTCCTTCAATGGGTGTGCCGGTGAAACCTATGTATGTTGCATTGGGCAACGCATCACGCATGTATTTAGCAAAACCGTAGGCAATGCGTTTACCAATTACTTCTTTGGTTTCTTTGTCTTTTTCATCTACCAGTTTGGCTTCAAATCCGTATTGTGTACGGTGGGCTTCATCTGCAATTACCACTACGTTCTTTCTATCTGAAAGTTGGTCGTAAACGGATTTATTGTTTTCCGGTAAAAACTTCTGAATAGTAGTAAACACAATTCCTCCGCTTGCAACTTTCAACAGTTCTTTTAAATGCTCCCTGTTTTCTGCCTGCACCGGTTCTTGTCTTAATAGCTGAACAGAGGAAGCAAAGGTGTCAAACAACTGATCGTCCAGGTCATTGCGGTCGGTAATGACAACAACGGTAGGATTTTTCATTTCGGGTGAAGTGATGAGCTTGCCGGAATAGAAAACCATGCTCAGACTTTTTCCTGAACCCTGCGTATGCCAAACTACACCGCCTTTTTTATCGCCATGCTCTCCGGAGGCGTTGATAGTGGATTGCACAGCTTTGTTTACTGCGTAATACTGGTGATAAGCTGCCAGTTTTTTCACCGTTTGTACTTGTATCAATCCGGTTTTAGCATCTTCATGCTTGGATTTTTCAAATACAATAAAGTTGCGAACCAAATCCAACAGGGTTGCAGGTTGCAACATACCTTTGAGCATTATTTCCAATTGTGGTTTGAAACGGGATGCTTCTTTAACACCATCTGCTGTTTTCCAGGTCATGTATCTGCTCAGGTCTGCGGAAACGCTTCCGGCTTTACATTCCAAACCGTCTGAAATAATGCAAATCGCATTGTAGGTAAACAGACTTGGAATGATTGCTTTGTATGTTTGTATTTGCTGATAGGCGCTTTTGATGTCGGCATTTTCGCTGGCTGCATTTTTCAATTCTATGACCACCAAGGGCAGGCCGTTTACAAACAATATAACATCTGGACGTTTGTTCTGGTTGTTTTCAATGATTGTGTATTGATTGACCACCAAAAACTGGTTGTTTGAAGGGTTTTCAAAACCAATCAACGCCACTTCATGGCTGCGTTCATAGCCGTTTTCCTGATAGGGGATTTTTACTTTCTCTACCAGCAGGCGGTGAAATTCTTCGTTGTTGTGCAGCAAATCAGGTGAGGCCATCCGCAATACTTTTTGTACGGCTGCTTCCTGTGCATCTGCCGGAATGTGGGGATTGATTCTGGCAATGGCTTCCCTGAGCCGGTTGGTTAAAACTACCTGGCTAAAACTCTCCCTTTCGCAAAACAAACCTTCGGGTGAAATCTCTTTGCCGTTGGCATATTCCCATCCCTGCGATTGGAGAATTTCAATCGCTGATTGTTCAATTATATTTTCGGTGACGGGTTTCATATTGGATCTTCTTCGTTATTCAAGCTTTGCCAGTCGTCCGCAAGTTCCTTCCAGTTCACTTCTCGTTTTGATTTTCTTGTCCAAACTTCCCAGAAGTCAGGATCGTCTGATTTTGGTCTGTGTTCAGGTTTCAGTTCATTCATTTCCACAAGTATCGGAAGTGGTGAAGCCCAACCCAGTAAAATAGCTTTTCTGGTCGGCAAGATTGGGAGTTCCTGTAAAAGACCACCGATATTGTCAGGAACAAGTCGCTTTACCAATTCTTGATCACGGTCATTTACGATTCTATGGAGTAAAAACGTGTTGCATTGTGAAAGAACTGTTGGAGATAATTCTGATGGCCTTTGTGATGAAAGCGTTAGACTTAAACCAAATTTTCGTCCCTCTCTTGCAATCTTTTCAAAGGATTCCGTGCAAAGTTGAGAAGCTGAAATTTCATCACCACTATCACTGTATCGTTTTATGAAATTATGTGCTTCCTCCATCACAATGACAGTAGGAAGAAGTTTATTATTTGATTTCCTATATCTCTGTAACGATTCAAAAACTACCCGTGAAATTACTGTAACAATCAAGTGCGTAATATCAGAGGGAACAAGTGATAAATCAATTATTGAAATACCATTTACAGTATTGCTTAGCCAATTTTCTAAAGTTACTTCATCATCCTTTTTGATAATGGTGTTCATTCTGCTGTCGGCAAACATTGTCCGAATACGCATGGTAAGAAAGTCCACAAACTGCAATTTTCCTTCTTTCTCCGCTAAACTATCAATGTAATTTGGCACTTCTTCAACATCAAAAGGTATTGGATTATCTTCATTACTATTCACGATTGTTTCAGGGAAGTGAGTTTTAAGAAGGTCAGAATAAGTGCTTAATGTTTGTTCAACTTCTCCTACTAAGAAATCATGATACCAAGGATTATCATTGTAAACACCTCCAAATTTACCCACACGTATAGCTTCAAGACTTGCAGATGCAGTTGATAATGCAGATTTATAAGGTTCTTCCAACTGATGAGAATAAAAATTTATTCCTTCAATAAATGATTGAAGTTTGTTTCCAAACTCATTTTTTCCCGGTTTACCAGAGTAAGCAGATGGTCCATTATTCAGGTCAGTTTGAATGGAAAACATACTTGTAAGTAAATACCTTTTTGTCCTGCCAATTATTACAGATGTTTTATCAATTGAATTTGATTTTAGCTCCCTTAACGCCTGTTTGAGCAATGGCCTTTGGGTTCGTCCGCTTGCATTGGAAAATGAACTCCATTCATAGCTGTTCCACAGCCAAGCTGGAACTTTCAGTTCTTTGAAAGTTGCTTTTTCCGCTTCTGTTAACTCAACCTTGAACTTCTTAATGTCGCAATTCAGGTCATTAAAGGCATTTGTATATTCTCCATTCGGGTCAAGAATGATAAAACGATTATTTAGTTTTTGTCCTTCAGGTAGGCGTTTAGATGCTTCTTCCAGCGACCACCTTATTACACCTGCAACGCTACACGATTTACCACTTCCAGTATTCCCAAGTATTGCAACGTGTCTCCCAAAAAGTTTATCGGGATTGATTTTAACTTCTGCATTTCCTGCAATGGGAGCAATGCCAATTTTTACAACTGAATTTTTCTCTTTGTTTTCAACTATTGATTTTAGCTGAATATCTGTTGGCAGAATAACTGTGTCACCAATTGAAGGAAAACTGTAAACGCCCCTTTCTAATTTGTAGGTTTTATCTTCAATTTTACCTTCCTGCTTTAATGTACCCATTGGTGTAATGGACATCTTTCGCAATGGGAAGGGCAAATCAATCAAATCAAAATCTTTGTAGCCTTTTCTTTTGGGGTATTGGCTGTGTTCAACTCCAATCCAACTGATTAAACCAACTAAGGCACCGACTTCATTTGGAATTAATACAAATCCGTTAATTCTTGGAAAAAGAGAAGGAGTGCCAGTATTCAAGGCTGTATTCTGCGGTGCAGATGTGTCGAGCATCACCTTTATTTCATTAGGTGAAACATAATCAACCGTCCCGATTGTCAGGTTCCTTAAATGGTCGTAATCGTATTGGTTGATATTGCTCATTCCTCACCTTTATTTTCGTTTCCTGAATTATCATCACCTTTGTGTCGGTCGCCTCTGTTATCTTTCAGTTTTTGCATTTTAACTGTCAAACGGTCAATAGCTGACTTGGGTAAATAAAACTCAACAAGGTTTTTCAGGTCAGCAAAGTGTTCACCTATCAATAATGTACATTGTGCCGAATTTTTATCTTCCAAAAATTTTACAATGCGTTCTCTTGATGCACCAAAGTTTACAGCCTCTCCTTCTTTTGCATAATTTCTATCCCAAGCTATAACAACCAAGTGAGTTGATGGAATAGTGAGCATATCCTCAATAACCCTGTTAATGTGACTATCACCAAAGCCGTAGCCATATGTAATGATTACCGAATTTGGCTGACAAATTGCAGACGAAAAATCACGGAATAATTCAGCGTATGGATAAAATGCCGTTTCAATATCTTTAGAAGAATTAGGATAAATAACTACCTGCTCTGTAACATTTTTGGGTATTTCAGGATGAACATCTTCTGCACCAAAGGGCAAAAGCGTCCTAATAATTTTGTCTCGTGTAAATTTCCAATCAATCGACCCGTGAAGTTTTGTAATTCTTGCAACACCTTCAACATATCGGGGTTCGCCTCTTATACCAGGAGGATTGTAATGATAATCCAATTCAAGGCGTGTATTTCGGAATATGGGTTGAATTTTTCCTTTAAATCTGTCCAATAACAACACGCCTGTTTCATCACAAGCCAATTCTATAAACCTATCATAATTGGTTGTAAACAAATTAAGTCGTTCTCTTGATGCTGCTCTGCTCGTAAAACTTAGAATAAAACTTTTCAGCAGGTTAAAAGCCAAAATTCCTTTTTCATCATCTGCTTTCAGTTTGCTTATAAAATCTCGTTCTGTTTTAAGTATTGCTTGTATGAAAGCAAGTAGCTTGGCATTGAGTTCTGTTTCTAATTCGGTGTGTCGGGCATCATCAAGAATTTTTAAACCATTAATCAGTTCCAACGCAATACGAATATCATCTTCAATATTCGCTTCTCCACGATTCATTTTTACAGCCGTTGCATCTGCTTTAGCCTTAATCTTTCCACTTAACCCATTTTCAAGTGCAAGCCTTGACATTTCCTGAGGTATGACACCTGCTGTAAAAGATACTGCGCTTGTTAAGCCTGCCCCAATGAGCAATGAAAGATGTTCACTTTGAAATATGGCTGAAAGCCAAGGTTCAACCTCTTTTTTCAATTCTTCCGCATTGATTTCTTCAATATCAGAAGTGCAAACAAGTTTTGTGTTTGTTTTCAGAATGTGCTTTTCTTTCCAATCTATGCCGAAAAATTCCATATATTCTTTTAGTTTATTTTCAACCTCACCTCCCCACTCATCAGCTTGGGCAGTAATGTCTCCCGTAGCTTAGTAAGAGACTGGATTTGGTTTGTATTTGATTTAATCTTATTCCAATTCGTTTCTGCAATTTCAGTGAACTCATCCAGTTTAGATTTGGGTGGAAGTTGAAATTCAAAACCTGCAATATCCGAAGGCTTCAAAGATGGATAAGCACTGGTAGATCCTTCTGCAACCATATCAAGATATTCAACCGTTTCATTTTGTGTCAGCAGAATGTAAATAAAGTAAGGCGAAATCTTATCGCATGAAATCACACAGAAACCGGTTGATACAACTGTATTGGGTTTAACCTCCTGTAATAATCCGAAGTGTCTTTGGATTGGACGGACAAGAGAGTAAACAATATCATTTTCATCTACCAGCCGTTGTGCCCGGCTTGGTGCATCTTTTAACAGGTATTTTTGAAAGGATTCAATCTGACCGTTTGTAATGGAGCCGGTGTCAAGGTATTCTATCTCTTCAAATGAATAGTTTTTTCCTATGCTGCTTTTATTTATTGAGGCTACATCTGAAACTTTTACGGTTTCCCAACTCTCATCAGCCTCCACCACAAACCACTGCCTGAACAGCGTTTCGGCTAATTGCTCGAAAGTTTTGTTTTGACGGTGCAGCAGGTCTATTTTATCGTCTAAGCTGCTTAATATTTCTGCTATGGCGGTTTGTTCTTTGTAATCTGGCAGCTCCAATAGAAGATTATCAAAACAACTTTTGGGAACTCTCTGCCTTCCAGATGTACCCTCGAAATTGCTCTCCGCAAAATTTCTTACCTCATCCCATCTTGATAAATAAAAAACAAAATCATTGTCTGATATGTCCTTCTTTCCTCTAAAAACAAAAAATTCAGTTGAGCCAAAACCAATTCCATTTTTCAATCCCTTTACCTGACATATCTTCCCATTTTCTAAGCAGGGCGTTATCTTAGCAAATAGTGTGTCATTGTTTTCAAACCTTGCTCCACTTACCGGCTTCCGTTCTGCACTTGGCAAACAAAATTTGTTTCCGTCTTGTAAGTCTTTCATTTCAACGAATGAATATCTTTCCTCGCCGTTAAAACGAACGGTAGGATTAATTTCGACAAAAGCTGAAAATTTGTGCTCCTTCCACTCACTCATTTCAATAACCATTTAAATAAACAAATGATTGCGGCGGTACAAGGTTCAAATCCTCTTTGATACAAAGCGGCTTCCGGTATTTCCTCGTCTTTTTAATCTTTATTGCAAATCCGTGTTCTTTGTCTCCGAAGTATTCATAGAAGTAATCTTCCTCTATTCCGGCATGTATTCTTGTTCTGCGCCAAAGATTATCCAATGTATCGCTGATTATTTCTTCAATCTCAAATTCGCCTATTACCATTTGTGTTGGCGAGGAAGCATACACTAAAACTGTTTTTACATTTTCTTTAAAAATCGTTCGGCGAAACTCAAAAAGTTTAGTTCCGTCAAATATCTTTTCTGCAAACTGTGGCTTAATGGACAATAAGACTTTCATTCGTTCCTGTTTCTTTTATGATTGTTTCAAACTGTTCTTTTGTAATTTTTTTCAACCCCCGAAGTTCTCCTTCCGCACCTGATATAATTCCTAAATCCATCAACTTTTGCCTGTTCAGCCTCTTTCCCAATGGAAAGGAAACAGCATACAGAAAGTTTAAAATAAATGGACGAAACTTTGAACTCCAGTTCCAGTGTGCCTTTAGTTCGTCATCGGTAAATACGCTTCTTTTTCTACATTTCAGAATAAATTCATTCTCGTCTGCGATACCGTCAATCTTATCCTCGACAATGCCTATAGTAGTTATGACACTCGTATAATATGCAGCTCCTTTATCGGCTGTTCTGTAAAAAATGAGTACATCACCTGTCTTTACATTTCTTTCAATAGAGCGGGAGATATATACCTTACTGATTGCATTTCTGTGCGGTTTATTCTCAACATAATCTTTTGGTGATTCAGTCCGCAAATAGGAATCCGGCAATAGCTCTGTGTGGTAGTCGGGATAAATAGGCACTAAGAAAAACTGATTATTGGCTGATATGTACGGAAATGCCTTTCGTGGATCAGCGACATCGAAGGCAGGTTTAAAATCTCTTACATACACCTGTTCTGTTCCACTTGCGGATTGTTTTGTTCCATAAAATCTAAAACCCCAATCTTCAAGTAACACTATTAGCCGTTTTTGTTCTTCACGTTTGTCGAATATCGTTACATAGATTTCATCCACTTTATATTGCAGCGCATTATCAAAAACGATTTTGAGAAATCGTTCCCCTAAACGAACTCCATTACTTATTACTTTAAATGTTCCAATTTTTAACCGCTTCTTAGGTTGAAAGATCGGTGCTATGTCTGCATAATTTTCATTCTCATCTTCTACCTTCATGTAGAGAAAAGAAAGTAATTGTCCCTGATTGAGCGTTACATACGCAATTGCATCATTTGCCTTTCTATTAAACCACTTGTCGAAGCCTGCATAGTCTTCTCTAAAACTGTCGAAAAAACTGTCCTTCAGGTTGATTTCACCAAAATATTTTTTTGTTACGCCAAGAACATCATAATTCACAAGGTCTGGATGTTCAGAAACGATTTTCTCAAGAAAAGAATCTATTGTGAAAATCTTTTCAGAGATATTTAGTTCTCTGCCTTTTGCATGTATTTTACGGTCTTCTGAAATTAAAACATCTACACGCTCATTAAACACCTCGTTGACAAGAAGTGTATCGTTTTTATCATTCTCGCTAATATCAAAACGTACTGCTACTATTGCTACATCATCAGCCAAAGGCGTAACCGTCTTTAGTGTTTCATAGCTATCAAGTTTAGCATTGAATGTCTGAACTGTGTCTTTATTCGGGTTCTTATTGATCTCCTCTATTGTAATCGGATGTATGCACTTCTGATACTTAGCCTTATCCAGCCATTTAAAAAGAATACCGATGTCTTGATTGACAACCCGACCGGCTTCTCTGTGAATGATGATATTGGTATCTAAAAGTGCTTTCATAGGGGCATTACAATCTTTTTCAGATTTTGAGTTATGCGTTTGTTGAGTGCATCTTCTTCAGCTATCTGTTTTTCCAATTCAGCTTTCAATGACGTAAATCGTTCTGCAAAATTGAAATCATCTTCATCATCAGGCAAGCCAACATACCTGCCCGGCGTAACCACATAATTGAGGGCTTTTACTTCATCAATGGCAGCCACTTTACAAAAGCCGGGAATGTCTTCGTACTCACCCTCACCGGTACGCCAGTTATGGTAGGTGGCGGCAATTTTTTTTATATCATCATCCGCAAGTTCTTTCGTTCGCCTGTTTACCAAAAAGCCCAGATTCCGGGCATCAATGAACAGGATTTTTTTCTTGTGATCCTGTTTATTCCGGCTCAGGAACCAAAGGCAGGCAGGAATCTGTGTATTCAAAAAAAGTTTTGCCGGAAGGTTTACAATGCAATCAATAAGATCGTTTTCTACCAATGCCTTTCGTATGCTTCCTTCATTACTGGTGTTGGTGGTCAGTGAGCCTTTGGACAAAACAAAACCGGCTTTCCCGGTTGGAGCTAAATGATAGATGAAATGTTGTATCCATGCGTAGTTGGCATTACCGGGAGGTGGTACGCCATACTTCCAGCGGGCATCTGTTTGTAATAACTCACCACTCCAGTCGCTGTCATTAAAGGGAGGATTGGCAATGATGTAATCGGCTTTCAAATCTTTGTGGGCATCATTCAAAAAACTGCCTTCGTTGTTCCATTTTACATTACTGCTGTCAATTCCCCTGATGGCAAGATTCATTCTAGCCAGTCGCCAGGTAGTCTGATTGCTTTCCTGCCCGTAAATGGAAATATGGTCTGCCGGATTGAGCGATAATTTTTTTCCTGATGAGCCTGTCGAAGCATTCTTTTTGTAATAATCCTGGTGGGCGTTAATGAACTTCTCGCTTTGTACGAACATACCACCACTACCGCAGCAGGGATCGAATACCCGGCCTTCATAAGGCTCCAACATTTCCACCAATAATTTTACCACACTTGCCGGTGTATAGAATTGGCCGCCCTTTTTGCCTTCGGCCAAAGCAAATTCCCCCAAAAAATATTCATACACCCGGCCTAAAACGTCTTTGCTCTGCGCTTCTTTTGTTCCGAGCACAGAGGTACTGATGAGGTCAATCAGACCGCCAACACTTGCTTTATCTAATTTTTCCTGTGCATACACCTTTGGTAAAACGCCTTTGAGGGATGGATTATCCTTTTCAATGGCATCCATGGCATCATCAATGTCTTTACCAATGGAAGGAAGTTTGGCTCTGCCCTGTAACCATGTCCAGCGGGCAGAAGGTGGTACGTAAAACACCTTTTCGGCTACGTATTCATTCTTATCCTCGGGATTGGCTCCTTCATACTCGCCTTTGCCTTCTTTCAGTTTGTTGTAAAGCTCTGTAAAAGCATCCTCAATGTATTTGAGAAAGATCAGCCCCAATACCACATGTTTGTACTCAGCAGCGTCCATATTCTTGCGGAGCTTGTCAGCCGCTTTCCAGAGTTTTTTCTCTAAGGGTTCTTCAACTATTACTTTTGTTTTTTTAGCCATTAGCCGCTATAATATTTAAGTTACTTACTTAGCTGATTGTCTTAACCTTTTTTGCGTCATCTTTAAAGCCTGTTCTGCCATTGGCTCATCTTTCAATAGTTCAATCATTTTATCCGACAGCCATAAAACCAACAGTTCTTCCAATGAAACATTCAGAAATTCTGCGAGTTTTTCTAAATGCTTTTTCGGGAGTGGTTTTTCTTCATTTTCCACTTTGCTGATAAAAGCATTATCCAATTCTAAAGCCGCTCCAATTTCTCTCAAGAATAGACATTTACTTTCTCTCAATTCTTTTATACGTTTACCCAGAGCCATTTTGAGTTTTTAAGACTTGTCTAAATGATTCAAATATACAGGAAGAAGTTCAGTTATTTGCAAATAACTCAGAGAAAAAAAGATTTTGATTGTTTTTGTTAGACTCAAGGAATGAGACTTGCGTACAATGTAATCAAGTGCCAAGTTCTTCCTCTGAACGCCACTTTCCCATAACGCTTCACCTCCCATGCCATTTTTGTTCCGCATCCCGCCTGAAGCGGGAAATAAGTAACAAAAACAATTCGTTCAAATCATGGAAAAACAAAGAAAAAAGGCATTGCTGACAGGCGTTGCATTGCTGTCGGCTTATGGTGTGTTTGCACAGGGAAACGGGGGTGCCGGAATTAATGAAGCCACGCAAATGGTAACCTCCTATTTCGACCCGGCTACAAAATTGATTTATGCTATCGGAGCAGTGGTTGGATTAATCGGAGGGGTCAAGGTGTACAATAAATTCAGCAGTGGGGACCCTGACACATCGAAAACCGCAGCAAGCTGGTTCGGTGCCTGCATCTTCCTGATCGTAGCTGCCACCATCTTACGTTCATTCTTCCTTTAATCCTTTGCCTTATGAGTAATTACAATATCAATAAGGGCATTGGAAGAACAGTAGAGTTCAAAGGCCTGAAAGCGCAATACCTGTTCATCTTCGCCGGTGGTCTGTTAGGTGTGCTCATCCTCGTGATGATTATGTACATGACAGGCGTAAATTCCTATTTCTGCCTGTTCATCGGTGCTGGTGGTGGATCATTTATCGTGTGGCAGACATTTTCGCTGAATAAAAAGTACGGCGAACACGGGTTGATGAAAGTGGGTGCCAACAAACGGCATCCACGCTACATCCTATGCCGCAAGCCCGTGCATCGCTGCTTCAAGTTCACCTCTAAATCTCACCGCATATGAAAAATGTATCGAGGGCCGCTACGCTGGAAAGCAAATTTCCGCTGCTGGCAGTGGAGAACCATTGTATCATCTCAAAGGACGCGGACATCACTGCTTGTTTTCGTGTGCATCTGCCGGAACTGTTTACCGTGGCTTCGGCGGAATATGAAGCAATTCATTCTGCATGGCACAAAGCCATAAAGACTTTACCGGACTATACAGTGATACATAAACAGGACTGGTATATCAAGGAGAATTATGCCCCTGATATTGCCCAGGATGGATTAAGCTTTTTGGCAAAGTCCTACCAGCAGCATTTCAATGAACGCCCCTTTCTTAATCACTATTGCTACCTGTTCCTGACCAAAACCACTAAAGAGCGTATGCGTATGCAGAGCAATTTCTCTTCGCTTTGCAAAGGGGTTCTTATTCCGAAAGAGATAAGGGATAAGGAAACAATATACCGCTTCATGGAGGCCATGGCACAGTTCGAGCGTATTGTAAACGATTCGGGCTTTGTAAAGCTGGAACGCCTGACGGAAGAGGACATTATCGGAACGGAAAGCAGCCAGGGCATACTGGAGCAATACCTGACCCTTTCAAGGGAAGCAGGCACCCCAATGCAAGACATTGCCCTGGGAGCGGAAGAAGTACGGATCGGGAACAAAAGGTTGTGCCTGCACACCTTGTCCGATACGGATGATCTGCCCGGAACAGTATCGGCAGATACCCGCTATGAAAAATTGTCAACGGACAGAAGTGATTGTCTGTTGTCTTTTGCTGCACCTGTAGGCTTACTGTTAAGCTGTAACCATATCTACAACCAATACCTGTTCCTGGATAACAGCGAAGACAACCTGCGCAAGTTTGAGAAGTCAGCAAGGAACATGCATTCGCTTGCCCGGTATAGCAGGGCCAACCAGATCAACAAGGAATGGATAGAACGTTACCTGAACGAAGCACATTCATTTGGCCTTTCCTCTATCCGTGCGCATTTCAATGTAATGGCATGGTCTGATGATCCTGTTGAACTGAAACAGTTAAAAAATGATACCGGCAGCGCATTAGCACTCATGGAGTGTAAGCCAAGACACAACACCACCGATGCCGCAACACTATATTGGGCAGGTATGCCGGGCAACGCCGGAGATTTTCCGAGTGAAGAAAGTTTTTACACATTCATCGAACCCGCTCTGTGTTTTTTCACTGAAGAAACGAATTACCAAAGCTCGCCTTCTCCTTTTGGAATCAAGATGGCCGACCGGCTTACCGGAAAACCCATCCACCTGGATATCTCAGACCTGCCAATGAAACGTGGGATTATCACGAACAGGAACAAGTTTATACTTGGCCCGTCGGGTTCCGGAAAATCATTTTTTACCAATCACATGGTGCGCCAATACTATGAACAGGGTGCCCACGTCCTGCTCGTAGATACAGGTAATTCTTACCAGGGATTGTGCGAACTCATCAAGGGAAAGACAAAAGGTGAAGATGGAGTTTACTTCACTTACACTGAAGATAACCCGATTGCCTTTAATCCATTCTATACCGATGACGGTGTATTCGATATTGAGAAAAGGGAAAGTATTAAAACGCTGATACTGACCCTATGGAAACGTGATGACGAACCGCCTACCCGTTCGGAAGAAGTGGCCTTATCCAATGCAGTAAGCGGCTATATCGAGCGTATCAGACAGGATGATTCCTATCCGTCGTTCAATGGCTTTTATGAATATGTGCAAAGCGATTATAGAATGGTGCTGGAAGAAAAGCATGTAAGGGAAAAAGACTTTGACCTCGCCAATTTCCTCAATGTATTGGAGCCTTACTATAAAGGTGGGGAATACGATTACCTGCTCAATTCTGATAAGCAACTCGATCTGCTCAGCAAGCGCTTTATAGTCTTTGAAATTGATGCGATCAAGGATCATAAGATTTTATTCCCGATTGTGACCATCATCATCATGGAGGTTTTCATCAACAAGATGCGCAGGCTTAAAGGTATCCGTAAACTCATCTTGATTGAAGAAGCCTGGAAAGCCATAGCAAAGGAAGGCATGGCCGAATACATCAAATACCTATTCAAAACGGTACGGAAATTCTTTGGCGAAGCCATCGTAGTGACACAGGAAGTGGACGACATTATCCAGTCACCCATTGTAAAGGAAAGTATCATAAACAACTCGGATTGTAAAATACTGCTCGACCAACGCAAGTACATGAACAAATTCGATGACATACAAGCCATGCTTGGCCTTACGGAGAAGGAAAAATCACAGATACTTTCTATCAACATGAACAATGATGCCAGGCGGCTATATAAGGAAGTCTGGATTGGCCTGGGCGGTACCCATTCCGCTGTATATGCCACAGAAGTATCGCTTGAAGAATACTTAGCCTACACCACGGAAGAAACCGAAAAGATGGAGGTAATGCGCCTCGCCGGAGAGCTGAATGGAAATGTAGAACACGCTATAAAGTGGGTAGCCCTTCAAAGACGGGAAAAAGAAAACAATTATTAATCCCAAAAATCAGGATAGATGGAAAAGGAAAAAATCACGCTGCCCATTGGCAATAACAAGGCACTAATATTTGAAGCGGAACCCGATAACAAGGAGGACCAGGATTTTGCAAAACTATGCAAAGATGTGGCAGCTACCTGGCCTCAAAACCTGCAGGAATTTTTTACCCGGCTCAATGATATGCAGCAAAAGCAGTCTCCTCAAATTAGCAGAAAAACAGGCAGGAAAATGTAAAGCAGAGCTTTCAACCTGTAAAAGAAAAAAACAATTATTAATCATTTAAAAATCGAAGAACAATGAAAAAGTTGATGTTCATGGTGTGTACAGCCCTGATGTTTGCTGTAGCACCGTCCGCCAAAGCCCAATGGATAGTAGCAGATCCGGCAAACCTGGCATCTGGCATTCTCAACAGCGCTAATGAAATAGTGCAGACCTCATCCACGGTATCGAACGTAATCAAAAACTTCAATGAAGTGAAGAAGGTGTACGAACAGGGAAAGGAATACTATGATAAGCTGAAGGCAGTAAACAATCTTATAAAAGATGCCCGCAAGGTACAGCAGACCGTTCTGTTGGTTGGAGATGTTTCAGAGATGTATGTAAAGAATTTCGGCAAGATGATGAACGATCCGAATTTCTCACCGCAGGAACTCTCTGCTATCTCAAATGGCTACTCTGCACTGCTCAACGAAAGCACCGAATTGCTAAAGGAATTGAAGCAGATCGTCAGTGCTTCAAGCTTGTCGCTGAACGACAAAGAGCGCATGGATATTATCGACCGTGTGTATAAGGAGATAAAAGATTATCACAACCTCGTGCGATACTATACCAACAAAAACATCTCAGTAAGCATACTGCGAGCCAAAAAGCAAAACAATACCAAAAGGGTGCTTGAGCTCTATGGGACTGCGGATCAAAAATACTGGTAAACTATGGAATTTAGTAATCTTCACGAGGTGCTACGCTCGTTATACGACGAGATGATGCCACTGTCCGCAGATATGGCGGCAGTAGCTAAGGGTATCGCGGGACTTGGCGCCTTATTCTATGTGGCATTAAAGGTGTGGCAGGCACTCAGCCGTGCAGAGCCGATTGACGTGTTCCCTTTGCTGCGTCCGTTTGCATTGGGGCTTTGCATCATGTTTTTTCCAACCATTGTTTTGGGTACTATCAATTCGGTATTGAGCCCTGTGGTAAAAGGCACGCATGCAATACTGAATAACCAGGTGTTAGACCTGAATAAACTGCAGCAGCAAAAAGATCAATTGGAGAGAGAGGCTATGCTGCGCAATCCTGAAACAGCTTACCTGGTATCAGACGAGGAGTTCGACAAAAAACTGGAGGAATTAGGCTGGTCGCCTTCTGATCTGGTCACCATGTCCGGAATGTATATCGAGCGGGGCATGTATGACCTGAAGAAGAGCATCAGGGATTGGTTCCGTGAACTCCTGGAAGTATTGTTTCAGGCAGCTGCTCTTGTAATAGACACAATACGTACGTTCTTTCTGATTGTCCTGTCCATTTTAGGGCCTATAGCCTTTGCTATATCGGTCTGGGATGGCTTCCAGTCAACGCTAACGCAATGGCTAACGCGGTATATAAGCGTGTATCTATGGCTGCCTGTTGCGGATCTGTTCAGTTCCATGCTTGCCAAAATACAATCCTTGATTCTCGAAAAGGATATTGAAAGCCTGTCCGACCCTAATTACATTCCTGATAGTTCCAACACGGTGTATATCATTTTTATGATCATTGGCATCGTTGGGTACTTCACTATCCCCACAGTTACGGGCTGGATAATACAAGCTGGCGGTGCAGGAAATTTTATGCGTAACGTAAACCAGACGGCACAAAAATCAGGAAATATTGCCGGAGCCGGAACCGGATCAGTAGCTGGAAATATCGCTGGAAGGTTAATGAACAAGTAAAAACGATTAATCATAAAAAATGGAATTCAAAACACTAAGAAATATCGAGAACAGCTTCAGGCAGATCAGGCTTTATGCCATAGTATTTGCTGTCCTCTGCATCGGTGTGGCGGGATATGCCGTATGGCAATCCTTCCACTTTGCAGAGCAGCAACGTCAGAAGATCTATGTACTGGACAACGGCAAATCATTAATGCTGGCGCTCGCACAGGATGCCTCAATTAACCGGCCTGTTGAAGCCCGTGAGCATGTGCGCCGTTTTCATGAACTCTTCTTTACGTTGGCACCGGACAAGAATGCCATAGAAAACAATATGAAACGGGCATTCAACCTTGCCGACAAAAGTGCCTTTGATTATTACAAAGACCTGTCTGAAAAAGGTTATTACAACCGTATCATATCGGGCAACATACAGCAACGCATTGAAGTGGATAGCGTGGCTTGCAATTTTGATAACTATCCGTATGCCGTCAGAACTTATGCACGCCAATTTATCATCCGCTCCAGCAATGTTACAAGGCGCAGCCTGATCACTTCCTGCTATCTCGTAAACTCCGTTCGCTCCGACAACAACCCCCAGGGCTTCAATATCGAAAGGTTCAGCGTACTGGAAAACAAAGATGTGGAGGTTATAGAACGCTAAAAACAGTCTTATGGAAGCACTATCAGACTTGAACACGTTCGTCAAAATCCTTACAGATAAAGGATATAACGGCTATTTCCTTACGCAGGGTGCGTATGCCGGAAAGCTGAAAGAAAGCATCAGCGAATACCTGGAAGACTGCCAGAATGGTACAGAGGGCATGCCTAAGCCGGAGCTGTTGCTGACCGGCTACCTGCAATGGGCTGGCGAAGATGAACCAAGCGTGCAATGCAGCATGTGGGTAGCATATCAGAACGGAAAATTTGACCTAAAGAAAATGGAGGTTACGAAAAAAGACTGTTTCGGGCATTTGCTGAAACAATCGGAATTGGTAAACCTGGCTGCGATCACAGCGCCTAAAGCAACGGAGGCAATCGCTATGGTCAATGATGCCCCTGATCAAAAGGTAGTTCCCCGCAGCAAGCGTTTCAGGCTATGATAAAAATGGCCAAAGCATGAAAAATCTAAAAACAAAATTAAAAAACCGGTTCGATAAGCTCGATGAACAGTGGCGGGCGTTGCCTCTTAAAGAGCAGCACCGATATACGCTGCTGCTCTTTGCAACCTATGCGTTATTGTCCGTTATCGTAATACTGAAAGTATGGTATGATGCAGGCAATTCCAATAATGGAATGACAATAGAGCATATCGAAAACGCGGTCATCCGGGAAAAAAAGTCCCCGGTATTATCGCAGGACAGTATATCAACAATCTTAAAACATAAAATGTATGAAAGATAGCGAAAACAAAAAAGTGAGTTTTCTGGTCGAAGACAATGGGCAGAAAGCCGGAACCGATGCACCGAAAGACGGTGCACAGAACAAAGCTGAAAAGTTGAAAAAGCCCCTCATATTTATTTTGATGGGTGTGGTATTCCTAGGTTGCATGTATTTAATTCTCAAGCCATCCGACAAGAAAAAAATAGAAGATATCGGTTTGAACGATGCCGTTCCGCAGGCTACTGATGCCGGTTTACAGGCTGATAAACAAAAGGCGTATGAGCAGGAAATGCTGGAACAGAAGCATCAGGAAAAGCAAGATGCGCTGGCTTCCTTATCTGATTACTGGAATGAGGATACTACTGAGGGAACTAAAGAAGATATCGGTGAAGCACTGGGTGAAGAGCATAATGGGTCCTCAAAAAACACCAATCCGGCGTTAAGCAGCTATCGTAATGCACAGAGCACATTAAGTTCATTTTATCAGAACGACAACGATGAGACGGTGGAACTGCGCAAGCAACTGGCCGAGATGAAAGAGCAACTGGCTGAGAAGAATACGGAGCCGGCTAATAATGTAGAAACGCAATTGGCCCTCATGGAAAAATCTTACCAGATGGCAGCAAAGTATCTTCCTACAAATATGGCTACGGCTGAACAGCAAAAGACACAAGGTACTCCAGCTCCAGCTTCGTCAACCCAAAAGGAAACCTTCGTTGCATTTACACCTGCTCGTAAAAATGCGGTTTCTGCTCTGTACAGGGAACCAACAGACAGTGCATTTATTGCAGGTTGGAGCGGAAGTCGCAATCGTGGGTTTTATACGGCTGGTAAAACCGAACCGGAAGTGCAGCCTAAAAATAGTATCCGTGCCGTGGTTCAGGAAACACAGGTCGTTACCGGTGAAAGTGGTGTGCGTTTACGTTTATTGGAGCCTGCACAAACGCCCAACCTTACCATTCCGCAAGGGACTGTGTTGACAGCAAATGCCAAGTTCCAGCAGGGGCGCCTTCAAATGAAAGTTTCCTCCATAGAACTGAATGGCAATATCATCCCGGTAGATATTACTATTTACGACCTCGATGGGCAACAAGGTTTGTTTGTGCCGTATTCTCCGGAAGTGAACGCCCTTACTGAAATGGCATCCAACATGGCACAGGCTTCGGGAACCAGCCTTATGATGACCCAATCGGCAGGACAGCAACTTGCGGCTGACCTCAGCCGTGGCGTTGTGCAAGGTGTGTCTGGCTATTTCGCCAAAAAGATAAGGACACCCAAAGTAGCCTTAAAGGCAGGGCACCTGGTATTTCTTATTTCTAAAAACTAAATGTTCAATCCCGTAAAATTTATAGAGAGCGTATGAAAACAATAATTAAAAATATAATGGCATTTGTCTTACTAATAGGCTTCCATGCCAACTCCCATGCACAGGCAGTCAACAACACAACGAAGCTGAACCTGGGAAAAATAGAGCCGTACGAGATGGAAGTAACTTACAATAAAACTTCCCATCTGATATTTCCCGCTGCTATCCGATATGTGGACCTTGGAAGTGACTACCTGATTGCCGGCAAGGCCGAAGATGCAGAAAATGTACTGCGCATAAAGGCTTCCGTTCGCGACTTTCAGGAAGAAACCAATTTTTCAGTAATTACCGAAGATGGACGGTTTTACAATTTCAATGTTTTCTACAGCCCGCTTCCGGCAACCATGAACTATGATTTGCTGACCATGCAGAAATCAATAAGCAGGGACAATGGTAACGATGTGCTGTTTGGGGAACTTGGCAATAACTCCCCATCATTAGCCGGGTTGCTGCTGAAGACGATCTACAGGAAGGACAAGAGGATCATCAGGCATATCGGCTCTAAAGGCTATGGCATCCAGTTTCTCCTGAAGGGCATCTATATCCACAACGACAAATTCTATTTTCATACGGAACTCCGCAACCGTAGCAATGTACCCTTCCTGGTTGATTTTGTGAATTTCAAAGTGGTTGATAAGAAAGTGGCTAAACGCACAGTGATCCAGGAAAGGGCGCTTACTCCATTGCGTATCTACAAACCGCTGGACAATATCGGAGGCAATACGGTGGAGCAAAATGTATTCCTGCTCGACCAGTTTACTATTGCCGATGACAAAGTGTTGCTAATAAAGCTTTATGAGAAGAATGGCGGCAGGCACCAGGTATTACAGGTTGAAAATTCTGACTTGGTGAAAGCGAAGCTGATCAAGGATATGCAACTGAAGATTAATTAACCTCAACATTCATACAAATGAAAAGATACATATTTGCTGTAATGCTGCTTATGGTTTGCATTACAGCGGTGCAGGCACAAAGGATGCTTCCCAAACAAAAGGGATTGGAGATAAACGCCGGTGCATTATCGAATAAAAAGCCAGCCCAAAACTACTATCTGAATATTGCCATGTCAGTATACGGGAAGAAAGGCAACTACCAGTTGTGGGCTTTGGAATACAACCATGAGTACAGGTCCTACCGGGATTTAAGCATCCCCCTGGAAACCTATTTCGCTGAAGGTGGCTATAGTCTTCAGCTGTTAGGGGATTACCGCAAAACAATCACCCTGAATGCGGCCCTGACAGGGGTTGCCGGGTATGAAACCATTAATCGGGGGAAAGACCTGCTCTATGATGGGGCCGTAATAAAGAATGGAGAAGGATTTGTTTATGGAGCCGGTGGGCGGCTGTCACTCGAAACCTATTTGTCCAACCGTTTTGTATTGCTGATACAGGGGAGGGCAAAAATGCTATGGGGAACTTCAAGAGAACAGTTCCGCCCTTCGGCGGGATTAGGGCTAAGGTTTAACTTTTAAAATTCAGTAACGATGAAACCATTATTAAATAATTGCAATATTCGCTTTCAGGCGATATGGATGTTTGCGGCGGTAATCTTCAGCTTGGTTGTACTAACATCTTGCGAAAAGAAAGAACTTGATATACAACAAAACTTTCCGTTTGATGTTAGCGTAATACCTGTTCCGGGAGAGATCGACAGCAGCCAGACGGTGGAGATCCGGCTTAACATTCAAAGAACGGGGAATTTTAGCGATGCCCGCTACTATATCAGGTACTTTCAGTTTGACGGGGTAGGCACACTGCGGCATAACAATGAACTGGCCTATCTTCCGAATGACCTTTATGAGTTATCACAGACACAATTTCGATTGTACTATACGTCTCAGTCCACAGTATCTCAATCTTTCGATGTTTGGATATCAGACAACTTTGGAAATGAAAAGCAGTTGAGCTTTCAGTTTAACAGCAGTGATTGATGCCATCCCCTAATTCAAAGAACGGCTTGTCTTTTAGATAGGCCGTTTTTATTTCAGACGCTTGTTATGATGGCTGGATCCTTGTGGTTTTAAGGCGATTATTAGTTAAATTTATACACGGGAAATTAAACGGATAGAGTTATGATTGCATCGTTAGTATTAGGCATAATGGCTTTGGTGTTAGGGTTGGGACTTCGCTACTGGATTAATCGGAGAAAATTCTACAGGCGTAGCCCAATGGGATCAGAAGGTTTTTCGAGCTACGAAAAATCTGTGGCCATTACTTTTCTGGAACGTGTTGGTAAATGGATAGCGTATGCACTGATTATATTCGATTTACTGTTTTTATGGAGCTATTCGAGGCAGAAAAAAGCAAAAGAGAAAGCAGAGGTGTCACAGTCTCAGACTACGACTTCAAAGGAGCGTTAAGCATACGTTCAGAAATTTCACAAGCCGCTTCTTTTCCCGAAGACCGGCTTTAATGTATCCCAAAGCTGCTGTTCGAGGATTTCGACTATAAATCGTTCCGAAGTTTCATTAGTCCCGGAAATAACTTCAAATGTTGAAATCTTCAGATTATACTCAAGGGATTTATCCCATTTGCAAAGATGTAAGCTATACATTCTTGTACCTTCAGTTCCTAAGTGATTTTTAATTCGTGTAGTAAAATCGGTTGTAGAGCTTCCTACATACAAAACGTGGGATTGCGTCCGGTTATACCTCGAAAGATTTACCCTATCTATATTTTTAATTTTGGCTTTATTTGCGGCATAATATTCTTCAAAATTCTGGAGCAGCAATTTCAGATCTTTCCTTGATTGTATTTGAATGATGTAGATAAGTGGGTGGGTATTCTTTTTTATCTTAATTAAATGCGGTTTCAGTATTTCTTTATTCCTAAAGTCAACTGATTTGAAAACAATATCCTGGAAAGGAACAATGCTAATCTTTGAAATTTGGGCTACTAAGTTTTCAGCAAATCTTTTTGAATTGTAAATGATATTATCAGTATCTAATTTCATTAATGCAGATTAAAATTCAAATATACAAATGAAGGTGCTGATACTTTTGAAATACAGGAATGGGCTTAATTAAGCGGCGTTCTTTTGCTTCTTTTCTTTGGACGCTTATGTGGAAAGAAAAGAAGTTCACCCAAACAACAAAAGGGATAATGAATATCCCACCAACTTTGCCGCAACCTGTTTGGTAAAATGTGAAGGGCAGAAAAGGTAGTGGAGCGCATTTTGGCAAAGTGGTTGCTCCGCTTCATGCAAAAAGACTGCCCCGACCATCGGGAGGGCGTGTCTTTTTGCCGCCCGATTTTGGCTGTCAGGCGACTTTTATAGGGTGGGTAGTATAATCCTTCAGGTTGTGGAAAAAGCCCCTGTACGGGGTCAATCCGTTGCGAAACAAGCACCACAACAGGGAACAACCCATTTGAGCCAATGAGCCATTGATATACAAATCCTGCTTTTCCAATGCCTCTGCCAAAGAACAGCTTGGCGTGTCGTCCGTTGCTTCGGACTGTTTGAGCAGGTCGCCAAATTCATCCGTAATCATTGGCAGGTTTGCCACCGTTTCGTATTTCCCGGAATTGGGTTGGCGTATGTTTCCTATGGTAGATAGTATTGTTTGCCCTGTGTGCTGGCTGTTACCGAAGTCCAACCAATACTTTGGCTTATCGGAGTAGCTAGTACCGTTGCCCAACGATTTCAGTATGTCGGCAATTTCAAAACGTGCCGTTACGCTGTCCACGCAGGAAATATAAATACTTGCCATAGCGTGTTCGGATAATTTGCCCAAATGGTCTTTACCGAATTTTACGGTTTCGGCTTTCCAGTTCGTACCTGCCCAGCGGTTGGCACGATTTATCAGGACAACGGACTTATACAAACCTGTTTCACTTTCTGCAAAACGCTGCCTGCCTAAATTGGCTTGGGTTACAATATCATCATCCCACAAACGCACCTGCAACCCTGCGTGTCCCAATTCAATCAGGCTGTGGTTCATCTCTAACAGGGCGGTCAGCACCTTTGAGCCTGTACCCCCTGCGCCGATAAGGTTTACGGGTATGGGGTTGGTGGCATTTATCAGGCTGTTATCCGTAAAATGGACTTTGGTTCTTTCGGTGTTCATCGTAATAAGTTTTTAAGTTTTCTGTTATTCTTTTTCAACACTTCTTTCGGAAAGGCGTTTCCTGTTGTAACGAGGTCTTTCCAAAGGCTTACACAATTGCCTTTTATGGGGTTGTGTTCATTTACCAAATGACTGAAATAGCTGTTGAAAAAGTAGCTTTCCCATGCTGCGGTAAACGCCTCCACCGAGGCGGAATTTTTGATATTCACATCAACCGTACCCATACATACATTGCCATTCTCATACACGTTGAAATAGGGAGCGTGGTACAGTTGTGTTGCTTCATTTGGCCGCCTGTCTAAAGCAAGTGCAAAAACGAAAAGGTTTTCTTTGTCAGCAAGCCAAAGCATAGGCGGTATGCTTACCTTGCCGTTAGGTATTCCCAGGCTTTCAACGAAGAATAATTGCCGCTCCTGTGCTTTGGTGTACCACAATACCGAACCATTCTCGCTTGGGTTAATATGCAGTACATGGGTTGGCAAAATGCCCTTTGGCTTTAAAAATGCTTTGCTCTTTTCCTTATCGGTGTTGAGTACCTTTGCTAATGCCTTTGCTTCTCTTACGGTCAAGGGATGGGCATTAACAGGATTGCCGTTTCTGTCCATGTCAAAATGCTCTACATACATATCGGTGTTCGTGCCTTTGGTTTCATAGAATACCAAAGCAGATACGGGATGGTATAGCGTTCCGAAATCGTTGGTTATATCTGTTGTATTATTCATCGCCTCGTAGTTTTATAATGGTTCAGTAAGTAGCATATATCATCTAAGAGGGTAAACAGGCGGTTCTCAAAATCAAGGTTATTACCCGTTATCGGGCTTCCGTCAATATGTTTGAGAATAGTGGGTTCCTCTACGTTGCCATATTCGTTAAACTCGATGTTCACGCTTTCCAAAAGGCTGTCGTATAGCCATCCTTTGCCACTTGCCATAAAGGATATGTACTTGTCCATACTAAGGGTTTCCTGCTCATAATCCTCGCTGTCGTTGCAGGGGTCTTCATCAGCTTTGGGGGCATTTCGGAAAATGCTTGCATTGGGATAGTCAGCATAAAGGGCAAGCGCATTGCAAGCGTACTGCCAACATTCCCTGTCAAAATCATCCATTGGTTTAAATGCCTTCAGGCGTTGCTCAAATACGGTGAGATTGGTACGGTTGAAAATCTTTTGTTCGATATGCTCGCCAATCCATTCGGCTTGCCGTAACTCGCTTTTATAGCTGCCTGTTTTGTCCGTTTGGTCGTCCTGTTCCACCCGTTCGCTCAACATTTCGTATTGCCAATAGATGTAAGCATCTTCCTGCCTGTAATACGGAATGTCCGCTATGTGGTACAGGTAGCTGCAAACCGATACCAACAAATGGGCTGTTTTTCTTCGTTTGGGGTCGTGCAGCATTTCAAAGAGTGGCATAACAGGAATATAGTAAAGGGTGCTTCCTGTTCGGCAGCGTTCTTCGCTGATAAAAAAGGTTTTCTTCCTATCCTGTACCAATTGCAAGCTGTCCCAATTACTGCCTGCCTGTTTCAGCTTTTCCTGTGCATCCCACAACGCCAAACCGATATTATACGGATAGCCGTGCTGCCGTGTTGGCATGGGTTCAATGCCGTAATGTTCCGCCAATTTGGAAAGGGATGTATAAAAGTCCCTTTCCATTTTCTTACTTTCCGTACAGGCTTGTACAGGTTTGGATATCTTCAGTTTAGGCAGGAATGATGCTTTTAGAAAACCATTGGCAGCATGGCTATCGGTACGGACTTCCGTTTGTCTTTTTGGATTTCGCTTGCGTCCTTCGGTCTTTGCATCCAGTGGGCGAACTCGCCTAACTGTCGGTGTAACTGCCGTTGCTTCTGCTGTGGGGGTGTTTGGATTATACCCGATATGATATTGCGTTGCATTGTCCATCGCTTTTGATTTTTAGGTTAACCTTTTGTTCCCATGACACTTTCAAAACGGTACTGTATGGTATCATCCTCGATACGCGGTGCGGATATTTTAGCGGTAGTGAGTATCGGGTAGCTATTGGCATAGAAATTCAACACTGCCTCTACGCTCCATGCAGGTTCGGGGTCTGCCAGCCTTATATCCGTTCCGTTTTCCCTGAGCAGGAAAACCCTGTCTAAATGCTTTGCTATTAACATGACGCTTCGTTTTACAGATTATTGAATGGTGTCGTTGTCTTCTTCATCCCAGTCCTCCGCAGCTATTTCTTCCTCGTCTGCTGCCTCCTCCTGTAGAGTGTCTTCATTGGGTGGCAAGTCAGGGGCGGGAGTTGCAGTGCTGCCAAACAAATCAGGGGCAAACTTTGCTGATAAGGCTGATTTACGTTTGCGCAAGCCTTCCGCCTGTTCAGGGTATTCTGCGGGGTCGGGCACTTTCATCCATGCATCCCTGTATTTCCCTTCTTTCTCCAGTTCATCTACCTTTTGCATCGCCTCTTTGTACTTCTTTTCCTTAGCCTCTTTTTCCCTGCGCTCCTTATCGGCTTTTTCTTTTTCCATCTCTGATTGCTTCTTTGCTGCCTCCAACTGTTTCATAAAAGCCTCCATGTCCACCATTAAACCTGACGCCACCTGCATAGGTGTGGTAATCTGTTCAAAGAAGCCGCTATCTAAATCCTCGGCAGTACCTTTCAGGTTGAGCGACGGTATGAGCTTCCTTGCTTCATCTCCGCATTGTTCGTTGTGGAGCATGACCGATACGACCCAGTTATTTTCTGCGCCCTTTCGCATCGTCAGTTGCAGGTCGCCTGTTATATTTAGTGCAGCTACGCTGCTGAAAAAATTCGTTGTTGTCATTGTATAATGTTTTTGATTTAATAATTTCTATACAGCCCTGCGTCGTTTTAGTCCTGTGCTGTTTCATTTAAAGAGCCATCCCCACAGCCCCCACAGCATCAGGGCGAAAGCCACCCACTTCAATACCCATTCCATAAGTAAGGTTATCAGCCCTACGAAATAGTTATTGAAATGCTGCAAACCGCCTAAGCCCCTGCGGTTGAACTGCCGCATGCCGATAAAGAGCCTGATACCTAATCCGATAAAGAATAGTATCGGGTAGGGTGTGCTATGTAATAGATTTATGAGCGTTTCCATACGATGCCCTTTTTGAGAATGAATGAGTTTATAGCACTTTATTTTTTATCGCTGCTGTATGAGTTCTGTCAATGAGAATTCTCCCGTCCAAAATTCTTCGCCTGTATGTTTGCCGTATGCACAATACTGTGCGTTCCCGCTTCCATACACTTTAAGCCTGTAGCAGTTCAGACGGTTTTCAGGTACGGCAAAGGCTTCCTGTTCGTCCCCTGTTAATTCCACGAATACCCATTCTTTTCCTGCAAGTAATGCTTCGATGTCAGGCTGGTCATTTTCACCCGTTATGTAAAAATCCACCGCACTATCATAGTAGTTAAGGGACTGAAAACTGTAGTCTCCTGCAAAGGGGTTAACGGCTTCCAGTCTTTTTGTCTGTTCTTTTATCCAGTCTTCCGTAATGTAGACAATGGCAAACTCGCAGTTGTCCCATTCGCTGTTGGTACGTGCTTTTATCAGCATATATCCTGTATTGTTTATTGCACTTTTCATTTTGTTGTACTATTAAGGATGAAACAATAAATCAATAGCCTGTACAAACTTGTGGTTGTCGTGCTGCCTTATGGTCGTGTACTGCGTAAGGCTGTGTACCATGTATAAAGCGAGATAGCCGTCAAATAACTGGTCAGCGAATAGCCTGCTTTGCGTGTGCAACCGCTCCCCATACCTGTTTATCTTATTGCCTACCTCGTTTACAAAGGATAACCATGCGTCCACCGTAAACAACCCATTATCCCATTGGCTGCGCAATAGCTGTTCTTCTTCCTGTATGGTCTTACACAGGTTGCCTGTATAAGCCAGTAAAGCGGGTATTTCCTGCGGGAACAGTTGATGCAGCAACCGCGCTTTCTCTACGTTTATTAATTGTTCTAAAGGTTTCATGATACCTGATTTAAAGTGAGTAAAAGGGACAGGCAGACAGGCCGCCTGTCCTTTGGTTGTTAATTCAGCATCAGCACGTCTGCGCCATCCTTAGCAAACTGGTTGCACAGTTCAAATGCGCGTTGTGCTTTCGCCTGTGCGGTGCCACCCATTACGATGGATTGTAACTTGCTTTCATCGTCCCTGTAGCTGCGTACATTTTGGTAGTAGCCCGTTACCGCATTGTATGCACCAAACAAGGTTCCTTTGGTGGTGTCCATCTGCTGTGTTTCGGCTATCATGGCGTAAGCAAACGCATCTTCCACCGTATTTTTGAATACAGTTGATAGTTCATCTTCTGCACCTTTTTTGAGTGCATCCAATGTTTCTTTGTTAGGACATAGTGCCAGTTGTATCAGTTTCTTTACTGCTGCATCTGTGATACGCACTTTTGTCCATTGGTTGAATATGCTCTCCAGTTGCATACTTAATGTGTTTGCCAATCCCATTACCTTATGTGCATCTTCCAAACGCTGTTTGGCTCCTGATGTGTGGCGGATGCGTATTACATTGGACATATTGCCGATTGCTGCATTCAGCGTGTTCTGACAAACAATGCGTATCGGTGTAAAGGCTGCGGTAATGCTGCCTGTACCATCGTGTGAGGTAGTCAGGAAGATGTACTTTTCTGTTACATCGTCTCCGTTACCTACACGTATATAGTCGGGTAATTTGGCAGTAATAAAAATGCGTTCTCCATTGCCCAATGCCCCTGCGGTCTCATAGAGAATGCCCTCTCCACCGCCTACAATAGCATCAAAGAATGTAAAGGCATCACGGTTTTGTACGATGTGGTAATCCCTGCCGACTACACCCAATACCGAATTGTTGTCACTGCGGATGTTTGCGAAATAGCCTGGCACTTCGATTTCATTGTCCCTGATTTCTATGCTGCCTGTGGTTTGTATGATACCCGAACCTCTGGTGTATAGCGGAGTTTTTATGACCTCATAGTTTAGCCCTGCATATTTTATGGCTTCTTCGCTAGTGGGGTATTGTTCTACTACCTGTCCGAGATTGTGCCATGCTTTCTGCTGTACGCTGAAAAAGCTGTATTTGCCTGTGCGTTCGTTATAATTTAGATTATGTGCCATAATGATTATTTTTTTTGAGTTGAGAAATGCATGTTGATTAAAAGGGTAAATCATCTTCACCAATTGCAGTACCCTTTGTGTTCCGCTTATCGGCAGATGCCGCAGCGCCTTTGCTGTTACCACCTGCTTCGGTAGCTGTTTTCCTGCCGCCCCCGTGCAATTTGATTTGTGAAGTATGGAAATTGAGTGCGGCATGTGCCTCACCATCGCTACCCATCCATGCCCTTGCGCTTACCCTGCCCGTGAGTTCCACTACAGTCCCTTTGGTGAGTACCTTCGCCACGTTCGTTGAAATCCAGTAGGAGCAGTTGAAATACTCGGTGAGTTCCACCCGTTCGCCCTGATTGTTGCGGTAGCTGTCGTTCACCGCTACGGAAAAATTCACTACCTGTTTGTCGTTCGGCAGGGTGCTGATCTGTGCGTCCCTCGTTAATCTGCCAATGATGTTCATGATTCTTAATTTTAATTGTGAAACCATTTTGTTTGTTTCTTTTTTCACCCGCCTGCCCGAAAGAGCATTTTTCCAAAGAAAAAACGGAAAAAAAGAAAGCAGCGACAGAGTGGAGCCGGAGGCGCGGAGAGCTATAAGTCCCGAAGGGTGCCAGCGCAGCGCAGCATTATGCGCTCGCAGCAACGGAGGCGTAACTATCTTAGCTGCCTTTTTGCCCGTTTCTTTGGAAAATGCCAAAGCAGGCCGGTTGCCGTGTCAACCCATACAAATCTGTTAACGGCTTATGTAATGCAGCATGAGGGGGATGTAAGGCGGCGAAGGAACGAGCCGGTCACGATGGAGGCGTGACGGAAGGGAAGCGTACCCTGGAATGACCCGGCCCGGGGGCATGTCATAAAAGCAAAAAGCCGAAGACATATCTCCGGCTTATACTAAAGCTATATGAAGTTTATTGACCTATGATTTCAGGCATTAATGTGCTTGCATAATTGTTTCATCTCTAAATGCTAATAGACTATTTTTTTGAAAACCATTTTTTGAGCCGCTTCCATACCGATGGTTTTTGAGAAGCTTTTTCCTGATAGTACAATTCACGCCTGGCCCGTTCCCTATTACGTCCGTCTTGAATTTCCTCCTCGGTCCATGTATACGACCATTCAATACGTCCGTTCCTTATCCAATAGTGTGACTTACAGGGTATTTGCCAATTGCCAACGGAAGGGTCTAAGGTCGGCTTTCCCCTTTTTAGGGAAAAAGACCATTCACATGGGCCAAGAGGTGTAACAATTTTAGTGCCGCATCCGCAGGGACACAAATGCGCGGCCACTTTGAAGCGTTCGGACACATACAGTATTTCACTCTCCAGGACCTTTGGTATAAATTCTACCCGTCTGAGTTCAATTTTAATATTCATTTTCGCCAATATTCTTGCAATCGTTTATGTCGAACAGCATATTATAGTAGCTATCCTTGTCGCTATAAAAGCCACGAACCTGTTTATACTTCAAAACAGCCATACTGGCGTTTAATGCGTTCAATTCTGAAATCTGAATATTAGACCGATACACATCGTCCGGATAATCCGCCATCGGCGCCAACTTTTTATCTGCTATCCGCTGGGCTTCATCTACCGGATAATAAGTTGTCCGAATCATACCCCCGATGGCCCCATTGTCGCGGTGTAGACCCATCCCGACATCAATGAATGGAATACTCATTTTTATCAGTAATGAAACTATAGCAGCTCTGGAAGCACCGTTGTCCACACAGACAAAAGCGAAGGTTACATCTTTTAAGTCCCCTTCAGAGTCTGCCCAAATAAAGCTAGGCTCCATCTTAACACCATGCCTGAAGCCCTCATACCTCTGTTGGTATACCTCAGCCTTACTTTTCCCAAGCTCATCCTTGCTTAGTATTCCGGGCGACCGAAACGCATTATGCACATGATATTTATCGCAATCGAATCCCCGTATCTCTTTAACGGGCGTTTTGGCAAGAAAGTCCAAAACATAGGAGCCTGTTCCGCCCAAGCCAATGATGGCTATAATATCATCCTTGAATTTTGAGGCAAGATCCCCGATCTCTGCCCGGCTTGTCAGCGTATCACTGAATTTAAAGACCGAATCATTAATACTATCGTATTCTTTGAAAGTGTAGGGCGTTACACCCGGATATTTCTCCATTGCCGGCCCGGAGAATAACGCCACATAGTTTTCAATTTTTTCAAAATGATCCGCATAAGCGCCCGTCACAACCGGTTTATTTGAAAAGGAGCGCTGCACCGTTAAATCCGAAGAAAGCAGTTTTATGTTCATTTCGCCCCCGCCAAGATTGGCAATCTTTTGACCGCTGAGTTCATGAGGGTGTGAGCCGCAGAAAAATATCTGGTGATCGGTTTGGGAAACATGGTCCTCGTCGATAATATTCAATTTGGAGACGATGGCGCCCGTTTTCAGCGCCCCGTCCTGATCCAAATATGGAATATCCCGAACCACTAAATGGTTGCTGTCTAAAGCAATGGCATAGCCCCTGTTTTTGAGCTTTTTCAAGTCATCATTATGACTGACCAGTCGGTGTAACTGTAAATTCCATTCCATCTTTAACTTTTACTTTTCCTCCAGGTGATAAAATACCTTCAGGTTTGTTGCCATGACCCTTGGTGTATTTTACTGAATAATTCCGCTCAGGATGTTGTGGGAAATCCGGGAATGCAAGCGTAACGATCGCTTCATAAGTCATTTCCTCTTTCTCTACCTGTTCAGGTGAGCCGTTAACAAAAATTGTTACTTCCTTTTTGTCCTGGTCATTACCATGACCTTCATTGTTTTGTCGTGCTGACTGATTCATATACTTTTTGCTTTTTAGTTTAGTGTTTAGTGTTTAGTGTCTTTGGGAGGGTTAGGATCGTTGCCATAGCTGTCTGAGTCCTGTATTTTTCCGTTTTTGCCATGAATGACAAGATCCGTTTTCAAGTGTTTGGCCTTTTCAATTCCTGCATGCTGGGCTTCCTTTTTTGTATCGGCAACAACAGATGCTTTTTTATTACCTTCTACTTTTACTGCCCAGCCATCTTTGTGAGGGACAACGTGTACTTTTTTGCTCATAATCCTTGAAGTTTTTAGATTATGCAACAAAGAAATGAACGGTTGGCGAACTGATAATTCGCCATCAATATTTTTTTAAAAAAGTTAGTGTTTGTAGAGTGTCAGGCCTGACGTTAGTGCAACCTGTATTTTTTCTGCGACATGTTTAGGAGCTAACACTTCGACATCAGGGGTTTTGCCAAGAATGTACTCATAGAACTCATAGGAAGGAATAATCTGAATGCTAATGGTCAGGCCGGCGCGATTGTCCGCTTTGACCTTTTGCGTCGGGTGGATTGGCAGCGATCTGATATATGGAGCCTCCGATTTAGAAAATCTCAAAACAACTTCTTCCACATCTGCATTGTCAACAGTAGTTATGCCAAACGAATGCTTAAAATAAGCACTCTGGTCAAAGGGAATTGTATGCCCCAATTTTTTTGAGGTCCCTTTTAGATTTGATATCCTGTCTAGTGCAAAGGTTGATACCTTCTTTTTATGCTCGATAACACCCAGTACATACCATCTGTTTTTATATTCTTTTAAAAGCAGGGGAGCTAATACCCGATTAGTAGCATTAGTATCGGTATATTTTTGGTAATCGAATGATATATACTGTCGCTCAATAATTGCTTCAACAATAAAGGTCAGATGCTCATTCCCTTTTGCATAAGAAACAGTATCGGTTTGAATAACTAAGCCGGGATCACTTTCGTTTAGCCTTTTCCGTATATCCACGCCATCTACAACCTTTTGAATTGCGGATGAAAAGTCATTAAATATACTGTAGCCGGAATATAGGCCCAGGCATTGTGCGTAGAATTTTAAGGCTTTTACTTCCTTTTCTTCGAGGTTAAACTTTGAGATGGAATAAGTGTCATCCGTATATCTATACTCTTTTTTTTGTGTATCATATTCTATGGGTGCATTAAACCCAAGCTTTTTATCAAATCTCATCGCTTCGATATCCTTTTGGATAGTTCTTATATCGATGCTTTTACCTAGAAACTCCGAAATTATTTTGACGAGCCTGGACGTTTTTATTGACGGCCACCGTCTTAACTCCCTGTTTATTATTTGAAACCGGATATACTGATCTTTAGACTTAGGCATTTACTTATGATTTTAACTACACCAATTATTCCATGCTTCCCATAGCATGACCATTGCCAAAGTGTCAAGTTCGCAATACCTCAGAAGCGCTTTGGAAATTCTTTCACGCTCTTCATCACTCATTTCTGTAAACTGCATTCTTGCATAAGCAATCATGGCCGCGCCGCCATCAGCAATTCCCGCATCTTCATCAATAACGATAGTGTCAAGAAGTTCATTATCGTACCCGAAATTTATCGGTGGGAGCAGTTTATATGGATTTACGACAAGTCTGTTGCTATCAAAGGTGATCCACGATTGGTTTTTATAGTTGTGACTTTTTATTTCTGTACCGTAAATCGGTTTTGAATACTTTTCTTTCAAATAGTTACTCGCATTTAATATGGCTGGCAGCACATATTTCAGCGAATTAGATCCATTCGTAAGAGGATGATAGTAGTATTTTTTGACTATCTCCAATAAGTCAATCATGTTTCTTGCTCCTTCCCATTTTTCAGTGCTATCAGTTTTTGATTTGGTAATTGTTTTAATCCATTCGCAAAGAACTTGCTTATCTGGTTCACTCGATTCCTGTAGCTGAATATAGATGGTATTCAATACGCTATTTTCATGGTTCGCATACCTGAAAACGCTTCCCTGGTCGTCCGCCAGAGCTTTCTTGAGTTCACGCACAAATTGAAAATTGGGAAATATTCCTTCTTTCATATTTATCCATTCATTGCTGTGCTCTATTGTTCCGTTCTCGTGAACGGTATGATGTGAAAATTGAAAAGCTATTTGTTCATAAGGTCTTCTGCCTGAGTTAAACGGGATGGCAACGGCCGTGGTTTCAAAATCAATGAAATGAAGGGGATATTTCCAGTTAGCCATTTCAGAACGCAATCCATCAATATCAATATAATGACTGCTATCTCCGTTTTTGGCTTTTTCAACTTGCAAAAATTGCCTGTCTACTCTCGACAATCCTGCCATTTGTTGTTGTTTTTTGCCAGACTTACCTTCCAGGTCGGTTTTCGTTACATCCTCCATAAAATATTTTCCCGACCGTATCAACTCATCCTTTTTCCTGAAGTCCCATATATCCAAAATAAGAGGCTTGTTAAAATCTTCTTCCTTAAATGATGATGAATTCTGCCAACACTCATGAAAGCCGGATTTGTATCCCTTAATCATGTCCTCTTGTACTGCTTTAAATTCGCAGGACCTACACTTACCGAGAACGACCGGGGTTATTTTTTTATCCTTCTCATAACTATCAGAATAAAATTGGACAACTTCTTCAAAAGTTTGAGAATTTTCATCAGGTAGAAATTCATTGTTGATGATCCTATTGGCTATTTCATCAACATTGACTTCTATAAGAATTTTATTTCCGATAGTGTGAATGCCGCTATTTTCCTTAATCCTCACTTTTGTTCTTTCCCCATCCCTATAAAGGAGAAACATTTGGTTAAGTCCGTCGATTGTTGCTTTTTGGGTTTTGTCTGCAAGACATAAATAAGCTGTCACTTTGAATTCCGGGTGAGCATTTGCCAAAACATATTTTTGATAAGCGACATCAAAAATATAAGACCTCCATTCGCTTGTTATTCCCCCTCTTGCCCCAATAAATTTATCAGAGGTGGGATCATAAGTTTTCGATTTTACTTCGATCAACTGAAGACTGTTTCCTTTCTTAATGACAACATCTGCGCGTACAAAGAGATTTCGATACTTAAACGCACCTTCAAAGATTACTACATTTTCACCGGCTAATAAATCTTCAGTGACTCTAAGAGCCTCATCATGATCAATCTGATCAATATTTATACCTCCTGGATAGTAGAGCTTAGCTAATTCACCAACCTGAAAGCCTCCCTCGGCCAGAGCCATGAGGAAATCATCTTCCAGTTTGGTGTTTATATACTCCTTTTTACCAGTGTAAAAAAGTTTGGTTGGGCACTCCAAGGCCAGTTTAAACCTTGACTTGGTTAGATATCTTGCCATTAAGGTGATGGTTTACTTCGTTGTCTAAAAATAGCTAATTTTTTATATTTGGCTAATTTTCATCTCTTTAGACATGGCAGATTTCAGTCGCCGGATATTGCAATTAATATCCGGATGCTTCCATATGAATTTTTGTTATAGTCTTATGAATTGAAATATATGAATTCCGTTTTGATGAATACATATCTTGTCTATTAAGATTAGTGGCTATTCTTTTTCTATTTTAATGACCAGGTGCTTCAGAGCCGGATCATCAGCGACCATCCCGACAAATTCGCCGGATCTGAGTGTAGATCTTTTCGAGGGGGAATAGCGGCTTCCAGTATGTACACCCTCCGGGCCGGATGAATGCGCCAGGGTTCTTGTGATTACACAGCTTGTGCAAGCTCACTTTTCCCTTTCGCTGTCTTGACAATGACCTGGTCCATCCCAGCAGAGTATTTGCCAGCATTTATCTGCGTGACTCTCCTGACACTTTCCAGTGTGTTGGAGAAGCTGCGCAGCACGAGTTTTTGTAGCTGGCGAACTTTGTCGTGTTCGCCTGCTTTCACTGCCTTGAAAATCCGTTGTCTCAGGTTTCTAATGGCACGATTAGTCTTCCTCCAATCTATGGAGTACCAATCCAATTGCTGTCTCTCTATTCCGTTTTGATAATAATGATAATTGCTTTATTAGATAGTCAGTAGCATACACACTTCTTGCTATGCATTTTTTGAGATTGATTATCACTTCTTAATGACTAACAAAGCTGCCTCTACTATTGAGGTAGCTTTGTTATTATTTAATCTTAATCGTCCCAGTAGTCCTCGTCATAATCATCATAAAAATCCTCCGGATGGCGATTAACTGGTATATCCCTTAAGACCTTGATATTAGCGCGTCCAAGATCAACATTTACCATAATGGAAGGAATTTGAGCTGAAAAAGTCCATCTTCCGCCATCAAGGAATACGTATCCGCCACGGTAGGGATCATAAAATGTCCGGTAATCGCGGAAGTAAACGTGATTACGTGCATCATAATGATGCGCCTTTGCCCATGCCGGACGGTCATGCTTGCGCATTTCTTTATAGTACTCCTTACGCTTTTTTGCGGATTCCCTGTAATATTCTTCATCCTCTTTACGGCTTTCCCGGATGTATTCTGCGCGCTTCTTATCGCTTTCCCGTGCATATTCTGCCCGCCTTTTATCCGCCTCTTTCCGGTGTTCCCAATATTTGTCATCGTTGTCGTAGCGTTGGGCCTGTACCTCCCTAAAGCCTCCTACGGTAAAAAGGGCAATTGCAGCGCCATATAATAATATATTTTTCATACCAAATGAATTTATAAATTATTCAAACCCCAAAACCGTTCCACACCTTCAGGAAGGTTTACTGAGGTTTAGACGGAAAAAAAACAGTTTAACCGGACGCTGTCATCCAACAGTGAGTAAGAATTGTAAATATAGACGGCTTTGTTAAAAACCTTTATCAAAAAGTTAGGTTTCCAGGTGATTTTTAAAGATTAATGGTATCAAGATTAACAATTAAAATTTATCGAAATGGTACCAACAAAAAACTATGGCTAAAGCGCTTAAGGACTCCGTACGTTAAACCGGAGCATTCGGAATTATATGACGACCACTTTTTCGAAGATATCAACGGGGCCATTGAGCAGGAGAAAAGTTACCTGGACAGGTTGCAGCGTTACCTGTTAAAAATCACCGATCACTGCAAGGGACTGATCGATAAGATGTTTTTCCGGAACCGATCCATCGGGCAGATACAAAAGGAGTATGGCTATAGCTCAAGGCACAATGCGCAGAACCAGAAACATAAGTGCATGGAGCAGATCAGGAAAGTAAAAGAGCAGGACGGTGAATAATATTGGCTACAACAAGCCTCAGCTTATACTGCAAGAGGAGAAAGGAGGATTATTATTTTATTTACTATCTATATGATTGCAGAATACATGCGGAGTCTACAAATGTCTGCTTGAGTGCTTTTCTTGAAATAGGTTGCTTATTTAATATAATATGTATATTTTAGTTTTATAAAAATTGTACTGATACATTCATGCAGTACCCCTTAATTCAAAAAGATATACAATGGGTAAATTTTTAGTAACCACAAGAAAAAACGGGGAATATCAATTCGTCCTGAAAGCAGGTAACGGGCAATCCATTTTAAGTAGTGAAGGCTATGCTGCGAAAGCCGGATGTATGAATGGAATTGAATCCGTCCGTAAAAACTCCCCTGAAGATAGCAGGTACGAGAGAAAGACGTCTGCTAACGGCAAGTCTTATTTTACACTCAAAGCCACCAACGGGCAGGTTATTGGTACGAGTGAAATGTATGAGAATGCAGCCGGTATGGAAAACGGTATTGCGTCAGTAAAATCAAATGCACCGGATGCCACAATTGATGACCAGGCGGGGTGATACTCCGTCCCGTAGGTAGACATAGCCGCAGTTGTTTTTACACGGGTTTCAGCTACTTTGCATAAATGAGGATAGAGAAGTCAACCATTATTTGTAAAATCCATGAATTACAACAACAGCAGTATCAGCAGATTCAACAAGATTTACCGGTCAATGTGAGTGTTTTGGCAGTTATGCTGCAGGTGGAACTACACGACCTATATGCCATGCTAGCAGAAATGGCCATCCGTGGGGAGGTGATCCTGTATGTGCCGGAGAATTATTTACGTGTTAGCGTTGATAAGCAAGTATGCAACGGTGGGCCATAGAAACCATAATCAGTTTAATGTTGCAATTAAGAAAATACAAGGGTGGGTAGACGCCAAAAAAGCCAGGACATGATGGCCTGGCGATCAATATTTGTAGAATGTTGTTGAATGGAATTGGGAAATAATATAATAAACTTCTATCTGCCGGAGATACCTAAAGCACTTTTCGAAGTGGTTACAGATGTTAGCGACTCAAAAAAGTGCTGCGACCTTTAGTGCAATCAAGATCACCCTGAAGATGGATTATACTAAGATTTCATTAATGAAAGGAGACTATAAAGTTCCAAGCTGATACACTATCTTTTTCAAGCTGTATTTGTTCTTAGACAAAACTTATCTTACCTTAGTTTACAGTTCATTATTTGAAAAAGTGATTAGGTGAGTGAATCGGTGAGTCGTAGAAATGCAGCACCTAACTAAATGATAACCAGCGGACAATTTTGAAGGGGCGAATCCCTCTCTCTCCGCTTAAGGAAATGGTCAATTTTGATGTTTCCTTTTTTTATGAACAAAACATATTGGTTATCAATACATTACCCTCTCATTTCTTAATCGAAAATGGTGTTCGAGTTTTATTCAGATCGTCTTTGCTTGCCAATTTGTTTTGGAATAAAACGCTAATAGACTGCGGATACGGGTGTTCGATTCATCCCGTAGGTTCTAGTTCCCGACAGTCATTATGTTCGTTCTGTGCGTTATATGTTTTTGCAACGAGATAAAGAAAATCCAATATCACTTCGGCCTTCTCCTTGTTTACTCGAATGCCATTCCGAGCTAACAATCTTACAGCTTGATCCGCTGAAACTTTTCTGGCTGAAAAAGCTCTTGACTTCTTATAAAGAAATTGATTCATACTCCTACAGATTGATAAAATTGATTAATTAGTTTTTAAACCGAGAAAGGCAAGTCATATCCTATTCGCGACATTCGACAACCAGCGATAAAACTTCGTCAATCTTTAGCGAATTAAGATTTATGCAAGCAGGATTTATTGATGTTGGTGTGAATAAACTTATGATGTCGTATTTCCCTTTAATATCCTGCTCTTTATAAGATCGGAAAACGTTAAAATCGAAATCTGGCCACCGATTATCATTAAGGTCAAAATAGGTTAGCTTTTGGATAACGCGATTTAACTGGCGGTTCAATTGGCTCAGTACCTCATTATGTTCCTTTTTCAATTTACTGAAATCATCAAAGTCGATCTTCTCATCCAAAAAGTACTTTCTTGCCTTTGAAATATGAAGTTCTTGTTTCGAGATAACATTTAATATTTTCTTGCGTTCATCTATGTATTCTCTTCTATTTGTAAAAATGTTTTCGTCTTCCAGCACGAGTTCGAAGAGATCATATACTTCGGGACGGAGATGTATTTTCTTTAGTTTTTCTTCATAACAACTATTTAAGATCTCGGCCCTGAATCTGCCCTTACATCTGTATCCCGTACAATGATAATAAGCATACTTTGCAAGCTTTCCTTGTGATACGCTTCCAGTTATTCTGCCGCCGCACCAAGGACAAGACAAAAATCCTCTTAAAGGAAAGAGCGACATTAATGCTTCTTTATTATTCCCTCTTTGTCGGTTCCTACATATTATAAGTTGAACCTGATGGAATAAACTTTCTGAGATCAAAGGTTCATGAATGCCCTTTATAAATTGTACTTCTTCATTCCGATTTGCCGAGATCTTAATCATTCCGCAATAGATCGGATTACGTATAAGTTTCCAAAAATTGTTCTTACTACATTGGAGTCCATTTATACAGGCCATTTTTCTAACCTGGCTGATCGTATAACATCCTGTTGCCAATTGCTGGAACGACCACCTTATATAATCTGCCTCAGGTTGCTTAGGCATAATAAATTTCTTGCCATCGGAATTTGTCCGGTTCGCATAACCTATGGGTGCTTTCCCTGGCCAACGCCCCATTTTTCTCGCTCTCCGTATGCCATCCGAAGTGGTCAATCCACGCCGGCTGTTCTCAGCTTCAGGTATGGATAAATAAACGGCAAGCATGACAATACTTTCAGGCACCTCCAGGTCAATTGGTTGATCTATCGCCATAGGTTGAACATTCAAATCTCTTAACATCCTTATCATTTGATACGCATATTCAATGTTTCTGCTAAAGCGATCCCATTTTATAAATAAAATATTTTCAGGCGGCCTGCGAGCATTTTTCCGGATTTTCTTAATGAGTTTTTTCCATTCAGGACGATTAAAATCCTTTGCGGAATAATCTTCACGGTATATGCCCTTAACCTGGATACCATGTATTTCGCAATACTTCATAAGGCGATCTTCTTGCTCTACAAGAGAATAACCTTTTCTTTTTTGTTCGTCGGTGCTTACCCGAACATATAAATAAGCTGATTTCATAATAATGGATTTTTGTTACCCAATTTCGGAGATACCTAAGGCAAATCGCAAAAAACAAAACGAATAGCCGCATTTGCGATTGACAGAAATTAAACAAGTAGAAAGCAACCCTCGTCGAAGCCTCACTATTACAGCGATACCTCCACTAATAGATCCCGCCAACTGGACTACGCTATCCCGCAATCCACCGTTGCGTCGCTCTCTGCCGGTGAGTTGTAGGCATAGTGGACCGACAATCCTGATCAGCGCATCCCGCAGAAGATGTTTCATTCACAGGTTCGACATGATTTTGCCGCCTTGAAAAAGGAAGAAGCCGAGTATGAGCCATTACCGGATAAGCAGGAGGATGAAAAGGTTATCCGGGAAATTTTTCTGCGTGTTAAAAGGGAAGCAAAAGCTATTGTGGCCGATGAAATGGACAGGATTGTAAATACGCCGGGATTGGCTGGAATGGTTATTAAGAAGGGTTAAATATACTGAGCAAATTTTCACATGACATCGCTTTCCCCAAGCGGCTTTTCTTATACTTTTTACATCTTTTTTCCACAGGCTATTGATAAGTATTTTAGCAATTATTTTTAACTGACAGTAATATTTCATTAATTTTGTTTCATCAAGTTCTTTGAACCATGTTTTGGGGCAAGTTGTCAAGAGAAGTCAATCTAAAAGTCTGAAAAGACAACCCGTAAGGGATTATTTCTCGTGCCTGGCCGTGCCCGCGCTGTTTCCCTTTGCCGCTTTACCGCGTTATTCGTTATCTCAGCTCGTTATTGCCAGTACCAGAGAAGTATGCTTATTATTATTTTTTAAGCAAGAGGGATTAGAGAGTGCAATGAGAACATCGCCTACGCTTTTGATAGCTTGTTTTTTAAGTAGAAGGAATTGCTGAAGAAGCAAGAGGGCAATTCCGCTCTCTATTTAAAAATTAAACTATGATACAACAGTTATCATCCCAAAACATTGATGATTTGGTACAAGGTATCGAATCCATCATCGAGAACCGGTGTTCTCTATTAGATGAAGACCGTAAACTTCTGCTTGATGTAGTCGTTTTACTGAAGAAGTACAAACAAGAACGCGAAGTCGCAGGTGTGGCGAGACTATTGCTGATCGTTAAGGCTGTCGCACTGCTTACAAAGTTTTTTGTTTAAACGATTTTTCTGGAAGTTTTATGTAGTAGTCTAACGCTCTCTAATTTTTTCTTTTATGAATTTGGGAAATACGATAAAGGATATAAGAAAACATAAGGGATATACACAAGGGGATTTTGCATTGGAATGTGGTATAACGCAAACCTATTTATCGCAGATTGAAAATAATCAGAAAGAGCCTAATCTATCTGTGTTAAAGAAAATTGCGGAGAAATTAATAGTGCCATTGCCCATATTATTTTTCCTGTCAATAACAGAGGAAGATGTACAGCCGGAAAAAAAGGAAATATTTAATGCCATCAGCCCTACCGTAAAAAATATAATCAATGAGATCTTTACAGTATAAAAAAAGGCAACTGAAACTTTTGGCTTCAATTTTATGCTGCCATCCTGCAGAGATCGAATATTTGTGTGAAAATATTGAAAGTTATTATGGAAAATGGGTTGAGGAAAAGAAAGATAAAGTTACCGGTAAAGTAAAGACCTATCCCGACGGTACTCCTAAAAAAAGAGTCATACGACCGAGCTACTTGCGCTTGAAGCAGATTCAAAAATCAATAAAAATAAATATTCTGTCCAAAATTGAACTGCCTGAAAATATACAAGGGGGAGTAAAGAAAAAAAGCAATATCACCAATGCTAAAAAGCATCAGGGTAATAAATATCAATTCGCAACTGACCTGCAGGATTTTTTCCCAAGTGTAACGCATAAACAGATTTTTAAACTCTTTCTGGATTTAGGTTATTCCAACTACATTGCTCACTGGCTGACCAAATTAACATCTATCGAGTTTGAACTACCACAGGGAACGCCTACCAGTACGGCAGTTGCGAATCTTGTTTTTAGGGAAGCTGATCAAAAGCTCATAACCTTATGTAAGTTAAACCAGATAACATATACAAGATTTGTGGATGATCTCACTTTTTCAGCTCCTAAAGATTTCCGATCATTAACAAATGAGATATTGGATATCGTAAGGGGAAGTGGATTTAAAATCAGTTATCGGAAAACAAAATACAAAGGAGATCAAACGTTGACAGGAATAAGAGTGTTTAACAATTACATTGATGCGCCGGATAAAATTAAGGAAAGGGCCAAAGAGGAATTAAGCGATGCAGATTTGCTGCATAAACCTTATACCACTTATTTGAGTAGTATAAGACTGACAAATAAGAATATAAAGTCTGCAAAATTGCCAAATTAAATAAATCTTGTAAAACGATTTCAAATGAGACTAACAGCCGTAGATATCCATAAATACAAAAGTATTGAATCAAAGCAGTCCTTTAAAGTAGAGGACGAAACAACGGTTCTTGTTGGAATGAATGAGGCTGGTAAAACCAGTATTTTAGAAGCTATAGCTAAAGTAAACTACTTTTCAGATGATAAATCATTTCAATTTGATACAACACACGATTATCCAAGAAAGGAGAAAAAGAAGCTGGATAAGTCAGGCGAAGACCCGGTTGCAGTAACGCTAACTTTTCAAAATGAGGATGAACTATTAAAAACGATAGAACAAGATTTAGGAAAAGGTGTTTTTACAATAAAAACGTTTGCATACTCAAAAAAATATAGCGGCAAGGGCTCTTTTGAAGGAGTAAGGGCAAATCTTTCAACTTTTGTAGACATAAAATTGGGCAGCTTAAAAATTGAGGATGAGAATCTGGCGTTACAATTAAAAAAGTGCAGTAATGCTACTTCATTTGCAACTATCATAAGTACAATAGAAGACGAAGATGTAAAGAAGAAAATAGAGCCGCTGAAGCAATATTTTTCAAATGAATGGAAATGGGAAAGCGATCCAATTAGTGAATATGTTGCTCGTGTTTATTTGAAGCCTAATATCCCTAAATTTCTTTACTATGATGAATATTATGCTTTGCCATCGGAAGTTGTCATTGAAGAACTCGCAAAAGGGAAAGGGGCGACAGAAACAGAGGAATATAAAACGGCTAAGGCTCTTTTTGAATTGGCTGATATTAACGTAGACGAACTTATAAGTGCAGATGATTTTGAGGACTATGTTGCTGAATTGGAGGCAACCCAGGCGTTAATTTCAAAAGAGCTATTTAAATACTGGTCAGCTAACTCGAACTTGAAAATCAGATTTGCCATTGATAAAAAGATTAAAGTTTCCACAAACCCCCATAACAATCGTGAAGATAAGATAGTTGAACATCGGTTGAATATACGTGTTGAGAATACGAGAAGCGATATGACCTTGCCTTTGAAAAATAGAAGTAAGGGGTTCAATTGGTTTTTTTCGTTCCTAGTATGGTTCAAAAAAATACAAGAAGATCAAAGCTCTAACTACATTCTTTTGCTTGATGAACCGGGTCTTAATCTCCATGCCACTGCACAGGCGGATTTGTTGCGCTTTTTTAGTGA